>ERZ809224.1022-NODE-1022-length-22232-cov-18.075844_pt1 | contig 22232 bp, 38 predicted proteins | sample MGYA00520513_ERZ809224 | MGnify/ENA primary metagenome ERZ809224 (study PRJEB31576, sample SAMEA3212658) | Homo sapiens | biome: human-gut; feature: human gut; material: fecal | place: Sweden | collected 2012 ... | reverse complement strand
TGGAGACAGAAAGGAACCGGTCATGCAAGACAGGGTTCAACAAGAGCTCCGCAGTGGACAGGCGGCGGTGTTGTATTTGCTCCGAAGCCGAGAGATTACTCTTTCAAATTAAATAAAAAAGAAAGAAGAGCAGCTCTTAAATCCGCATTATCTTCCAGAGTTGCCGAAAACAAGATAATTGTTTTAGACGCATTTAATATGGATGAAATCAAAACAAAGAAATTCAAAGCTGTTATGGATGCTTTAAAAGTTTCCAAAGCACTGGTTGTTGTTGATGATAATAACAACGTTGTATTATCCGCAAGAAACATTCCGGATGTTAAGACAGCTTCCACAAGTACAATTAACGTATATGATATTCTGAAATACGACACATTAGTGGTTACTCAGGATGCAGTTGCTACAATCCAGGAGGTGTACGCATAATGGCTGATATTAAATATTATGACGTAATCCTTAAACCAGTGATTACAGAAAAGAGTATGAACCAGATGGCTGAGAAAAAATACACTTTCTTAGTGCATCCACAGGCTACAAAAAGCCAGGTAAAAGAAGCTGTTGAAAAAATGTTCGAAGGAACAAAAGTTGCAAGCGTAAACACGATGAACTGCGAAGGCAAAAACAAACGCCGCGGTATGATTTACGGAAAAACAGCTAAAACAAAAAAAGCAATCGTTAAATTAACAGAAGACAGCAAAGATATTGAAATCTTCGCCGGGTTATAAGATTCGTTAATAAGATTTGCTGAAACTATAAAATATACGCAAACAAGCGTGACAATAAATCAGACACTTGAAAGGAGTGAACATAATGGGTATTAAGACATTTAACCCATATACACCTTCCAGAAGACATATGACCGGCTCTGATTTCGCGGAGATTACAAAATCCACACCGATGAAATCCTTAGTTGCTAAAAAGAAAAAAACAGCCGGCCGTAATAATCAGGGGAAAATTACAGTTAGACACCATGGCGGCGGTGCAAAACAGAAATACAGAATTATCGATTTCAAGAGAAACAGAAAAGATGGTATTCCTGCTACAGTTAAAGCAATCGAATACGATCCGAACAGAACAGCAAATATCGCCTTAATCTGCTATGCAGACGGCGAATATTCCTATATCCTGGCTCCAAACGGACTTCAGGTTGGAATGAAAGTTATGAGCGGCTCCGGCGCTGAAGTCAGAGTGGGTAACTGCTTACCGCTTTCTGAAATTCCTGTTGGTACTCAGGTACACAACATTGAGTTATATCCTGGCAAGGGTGGTCAGTTGGTACGTTCCGCTGGTAACTCTGCTCAGTTAATGGCTAAAGAAGGAAAATATGCAACCCTTAGATTACCTTCCGGTGAAATGAGAATGGTACCGATTATCGGACGTGCTACAATCGGACAGGTTGGCAACACAGATCATGAGCTGATCAACATCGGTAAAGCTGGTCGTAAACGCCACATGGGTATCCGCCCAACAGTCCGCGGTTCTGTTATGAACCCGAATGACCATCCACACGGTGGTGGTGAAGGACGTGCACCAATCGGACGTTCTGGCCCAATGACTCCATGGGGCAAACCGGCACTGGGTCTTAAGACTCGTAAGAAGAACAAGAAATCCAATAAGATGATTGTTCGTAGACGCGACGGAAGCATGATTAAATAAGAATAATCTAAGGAGGTAAGACGCATGTCTAGATCATTAAAAAAAGGACCATTTGCAGATGCAAGCTTACTTAAAAAAGTAGCCGCTATGAACGCTGCGGGCGACAAGTCTGTTATTAAGACCTGGTCCCGCCGTTCCACAATCTTCCCGCAGATGGTTGGACATACAATTGCTGTACATGATGGCAGAAAACATGTTCCAGTATATGTTACTGAAGATATGGTTGGTCACAAATTAGGAGAATTCGTTGCCACTCGTACTTACAGAGGACATGGCAAGGACGAAAAGAAAGCAAGACGTTAGTTTGAAAGGAGGTTTTATCCATGGCTAAAGGACATAGAAGTCAGATTAAGAGAGAAAGAAATGCGAATAAAGATACACGGCCAAGCGCAAAGTTATCCTATGCCAGAGTATCCGTTCAGAAAGCGTGCTTCGTTCTCGATGCGATCAGAGGCAAGGATGTAAAAACAGCGTTAGCAATTTTGGCATATAACCCAAGATATGCTTCTACAGTTATAGAGAAATTATTGAAGTCTGCAATTGCAAATGCAGAGAACAACAATGGAATGAACCCAGATAACTTATTCATTGAAGAGTGCTATGCAGATAAAGGACCTACAATGAAGAGAATTCAGCCGAGAGCACAGGGCAGAGCTTATAGGATCGAAAAGAGAACAAGCCATATTACCATTGTGCTGAATGAGAGATAGGAGGAAAATCATGGGACAGAAAGTTAATCCTCACGGCCTCAGAGTCGGAATTATTAAGGATTGGGATTCCAGATGGTATGCAGAAGCTGATTTTGCAGATAATCTGGTAGAAGATTATGAAATCAGAAAATACCTTAAAAAGAGATTATACAATTCAGGTGTAGCTAGAATCGAAATTGAAAGAGCATCTGACCGTTTGAAAGTTATCATCTACACAGCAAAGCCGGGTGTAGTTATCGGTAAAGGCGGTTCTGAAATCGAAAAAGTTAAAAGAGAACTTCAGAAGTTCACAGATAAAAAATTACTTCTTGATATCAAAGAAGTAAAGAGACCAGAAAGAGATGCACAGCTTGTTGCTGAAAACATCGCTGCTCAGTTGGAAAATCGTATTTCTTTCCGTAGAGCAATGAAATCTGCAATGCAGAGAACAATGAGAGCTGGATGCCAGGGTATCAAAACTTCTGTATCCGGTCGTCTTGGCGGAGCTGATATGGCTCGTACAGAATTCTACAGCGAAGGTACTATTCCTCTTCAGACACTTCGTGCGAACATCGATTATGGATTTGCAGAAGCTGATACAACTTATGGTAAAGTTGGTGTTAAAACATGGATTTACCATGGAGAAGTACTTCCAGTAAAGGGAACAAAGGAAGGGAGCGATAAATAATGTTAATGCCTAAAAGAGTTAAACGTCGTAAGCAGTTCCGCGGTACTATGAAAGGAAAGGCAACACGTGGCAATAAAATTTCTTATGGTGAATATGGTATCGTAGCCTTGGAGCCAGGTTGGATTAAATCAAACCAGATTGAGGCAGCCCGTATCGCTATGACACGTTATATCAAACGTGGTGGTAAAGTTTGGATTAAAATTTTCCCAGATAAACCAGTAACTACAAAACCTGCTGAAACACGTATGGGTTCCGGTAAAGGTTCCCTTGAATACTGGGTAGCAGTTGTTAAGCCGGGCCGTGTAATGTTTGAAATTGCCGGTGTGTCTGAAGAAGTGGCTAGAGAAGCTCTTCGTCTTGCAACACATAAGCTTCCTGTAAAATGTAAAGTTGTTTCTCGCGAAGACTTAGAAGGCGGTGATAACAGTGAAAATTAATGTATATGTAGAAGATTTAAAGAAGAAATCAGCTGCAGAATTAAATGACGAATTAGTAGCTGCTAAAAAGGAACTTTTCAACCTGAGATTCCAGAACGCAACAAATCAGTTAGATAACACAAGCAGAATCAAAGAAGTTCGCAGAAACATCGCAAGAATTCAGACAGTTATCTCTGAAAAAGCGAACGCTGCACAGTAATCTGGAAAGGAGGAATTTGTTGTGGAAAGAAACCTTAGAAAAGTAAGAGTTGGAAAAGTAGTCAGCAATAAGATGGATAAAACAATCGTTGTTGCTATTGAAGACCGTGTAAAACATCCTCTTTATAAGAAGATTGTTAATAGAACTTACAAATTAAAAGCTCACGATGAAGCAAATGAATGTAACATTGGTGACAGAGTAAAAGTGATGGAAACAAGACCGTTATCCAAAGATAAGAGATGGAGACTTGTGGAAATCGTTGAAAAAGCTAAATAATTGGTTTTGGATTAAGGAGGTAACGTCATGATTCAACAGGAGACTAGACTTCGTGTTGCTGACAATACAGGTGCAAAAGAATTACTCTGCATCCGCGTATTAGGTGGTTCAACAAGAAGATATGCGAATATCGGTGACATTATCGTTGCTTCGGTCAAAGATGCAACACCAGGCGGTGTTGTAAAGAAGGGCGATGTTGTTAAAGCCGTTGTAGTTCGTACTGTAAAAGGTGCCCGCCGTAAAGACGGTTCATATATCAGATTCGATGAAAATGCTGCAGTTATCATCAAGGATGATAATAATCCAAAGGGAACTCGTATTTTTGGACCTGTAGCCAGAGAGCTGAGAGAGAAACAGTTTATGAAGATTGTTTCCCTGGCACCAGAAGTACTTTAAGGAGGCGCCAACCATGATGAAAATTAAGAGAGATGACCTTGTAAAGGTAATCGCAGGTAAAGATAAAGGTAAAGAAGGCAAAGTTATTGCTGTAAATCATAAAAAAGGTACTGTTCTTGTAGAAGGTGTGAATATGGTTACAAAACATACAAAACCATCTCCGCAGAATCAGGCCGGCGGCATCGTTACTCAGGAAGCCCCAATCGATGCATCCAACGTTATGTATGTTTACAAAGGAAAAGCAACACGTGTTGGTTTTGCTGAAAAAGACGGCAAAAAAGTTCGTATTGCCAAGCATAAAGACTTCAAAGGCGAAGTTATTGACTAATTGAGAAGGGAGGTTATTCGCGGTGAGTAGATTAAAAGATATGTACTACAATGAAATCGTTCCGGCAATGATTTCAAAGTTTGGATATAAAAATGTTATGCAGGTACCGAAAATCGATAAAATCGTTTTGAACATGGGCGTTGGCGAAGCTAAAGACAACGCAAAAGTTCTGGAATCTGCTGTAAAAGATATGGAAACTATTGCAGGTCAGAAAGTTATTACGACCAAAGCAAAAAATTCCGTTGCCAACTTCAAAATCAGAGAGGGTATGGCTATCGGCTGTAAGACAACTCTGAGAGGCGAAAAGATGTATGAGTTCGCAGATCGTTTGATTAACCTTGCACTGCCACGTGTGCGTGACTTTAGAGGTGTAAATCCGGATGCATTTGACGGAAGAGGTAACTACGCTTTAGGTATTAAAGAACAATTAATCTTCCCTGAAATCGAGTATGACAAAGTTGATAAGGTTAGAGGTATGGATGTTATCTTCGTTACAACAGCCCATACAGATGAAGAAGCTCGTGAATTATTAAGATTATTTGGCATGCCATTTAAAAAGTAGTTAGGAGGGAAATCCATGGCTAAAACAGCGATGAAAATTAAACAGCAGCGCCCACAGAAATTCTCTACCAGAGAATACAATCGTTGCAGAATCTGCGGACGTCCACATGCTTATTTAAGAAAATATGGCATTTGCAGAATTTGTTTCCGTGAATTAGCATATAAAGGTGAAATTCCAGGAGTTACAAAATCAAGCTGGTAGGAATAAGTGAAAGGAGGAACTTATCATGTCAATGAGCGATCCAATTGCAGATATGCTTACAAGAATCCGTAATGCAAACACTGCAAAACATGATACTGTCGATGTTCCGGCATCCAAGATGAAGGAATCTATCGCTAAAATTCTTTTAGATGAAGGATATATTAAAGGCTATGAAATTATCGAAGATGGAATAGCAAAAACAATCAAAATTACCCTGAAATATGGTGTAGATAAAAACCAGAAGACCATCAGCGGAATCAAGAGAATCTCCAAACCGGGTCTTCGCGTATATGCCGGTAAAGACGAATTGCCAAAGGTACTCGGCGGACTTGGTGTTGCTATCATTTCCACAAACAAAGGCGTTGTTACAGATAAAGAAGCCCGCGCTATGAACGTAGGCGGCGAAGTTATCGCTTTTGTATGGTGACCGGAAGCACTTAGCGAGAACGAGCTTTTGCGAAGTTCGAGGTTAGTGCGAGGCCGTTCCCGAATCTTAGCGAAAGCAAGCGTCAGCGCCGCTTGAGCTTAGCTGAGGGAACATACCCGTATATTCGTTTCTTTAGTGGAGGCGAAGATACCCGTATTCCTATTTCGTTTCGGCGAAATCGGAGCGTCTCTCTCAGGGGAGACTTAAAGCCCGGCTGTCAGGGGTCAATCGGCAGCAGAACCGTTGAGCAGGAGGAAGCCCCAAACGCTCAATGCAACTGAAAACAGAAGGGGTTCGGCCCCTTCCGAGAATTTAAGTTAGGAGGAAAAAGGCATGTCACGTATCGGTAGATTGCCAATCGCAATTCCTGCAGGCGTTACTGTAGAAATCGCAGAGAATAACAAGGTTACTGTTAAAGGACCAAAGGGTACTCTTGAAAGAGAATTACCTGTTGAAATGAAAATCGAAAAAGATGGAGATTCCATCGTTGTTTCCAGACCAAATGAATTAAAGAGAATGAAATCTTTACATGGTCTGACCCGTACATTAATCAATAACATGGTTATTGGTGTAACAGAGGGTTATAAGAAAGAACTTGAAGTAAACGGTGTTGGTTACAGAGCTCAGAAACAGGGCAAGACACTCGTTTTATCTTTAGGCTACTCCCATCCGGTAGAGATGGTTGACCCGGAAGGTGTTGAGACCACATTGGATGGCCAGAATAAAATCATCGTTTCTGGTATTGATAAAGAAAAAGTTGGCCAGTACGCTGCTGAAATCAGAGACAAGAGAAGACCTGAACCTTACAAGGGCAAAGGTATCAAGTATGCTGATGAAGTCATCCGGCGTAAAGTTGGTAAGACTGGTAAGAAATAATTAAGGAGGATAGCGTAAGATGGTTAAGAAAGATTCAAGAAAAGAAGTTCGAGTTAAAAAACATAGAAGACTGCGTAACCGTTTCTCTGGCACTGCCCAGCGTCCTCGTTTAGCTGTATTCCGAAGCAACAACCACATTTATGCACAGATTATCGATGATACTGTAGGTAATACACTGGTAGCTGCTTCTACAGTTGAAAAAGAAATCAAAGCTGGTCTTGAAAAGACGAATGATGTTGCAGCCGCAAGCGCTGTAGGCACAGCAATTGCTAAAAAGGCTTTAGATAAAGGTATTACTGAAGTCGTATTTGACAGAGGCGGATTTATTTATCAGGGTAAAATTAAAGCTTTAGCTGAAGCAGCTAGAGAAGCTGGATTACAGTTCTAGCAGGGAGGAGAACAGATGAAACGTACAATTATTGATGCTAGCCAATTAGAGTTAACAGAAAAAGTAGTATCAATTAAACGTGTCACAAAGGTTGTTAAAGGTGGACGTAACATGCGTTTTGCCGCTTTAGTTGTTGTTGGCGACGGCAATGGACACGTTGGTGCTGGCTTAGGAAAAGCAACTGAAATTCCTGAAGCTATCCGCAAAGGAAAAGAAGATGCTATAAAGAAACTTATTGAAGTTCCATTGGATGAAAACAAGAGTATTCCACACGATTTCCAGGGTAAATTCGGCAGCGCAAACGTATTGCTGAAGAGAGCTCCTGAAGGTACCGGTATCATCGCCGGCGGCCCGGCTCGTGCCGTACTTGAATTGGCTGGATACAAAAACATCCGTACAAAATCTTTAGGTTCCAATAACAAACAGAATGTCGTACTTGCCACAATCGAAGGATTGGGAGCCTTAACGACTCCAGAAGAAGTTGCTAAGAAACGTGGAAAATCTGTTGAAGAAATCTTGGCATAGGAGGAGGAGTATAAAATGGCAGATAAATTAAAGATTACTTTAGTTAAATCTACAATTGGTGCAATTCCTAAACATAGAAGAACTGTTGAAGCTTTAGGTTTAAAGAAACTCAACAAAAGTGTTGAGCTTCCGGATAACGCATGTACCAGAGGTATGGTAAATCAGGTAAAACACTTAGTGAAAGTAGAAGAAATCTAATAGACAGTAAGGAGGTGCACGTATGAACTTATCAGAATTAAGACCTGCAGAAGGTTCAAAACACAGCGATAACTTCAGAAGAGGCCGTGGACATGGTTCAGGAAACGGTAAGACGGCTGGTAAAGGTCATAAAGGCCAGAAAGCTCGTTCCGGAGCTCCGAGACCAGGCTTTGAAGGTGGCCAGATGCCATTATACAGAAGATTACCTAAGAGAGGTTTCACAAATAGAAATTCCTTAGAAATCGTAGCCATTAACGTTGATGTATTAAATCGTTTTGATAACGATGCAGAGGTTACTGTAGAAACATTAGTTGAAACAGGTATCATCAAAAATCCTAAGGATGGCGTAAAGATTCTTGGCAACGGCGAACTTACAAAGAAATTAACAGTAAAAGTTAATGCTTGCAGCGCAGGAGCTGAGGAGAAAATTAAAGCTTTAGGTGGAACAGTAGAGGTGATCTAATGCTTACAACCTTAAAGAATGCATTTAAGGTCAAAGAAATTAAGGAAAGAATTCTTTTTACTTTATTTATACTGGTTGTCGTGAGATTGGGAGCGCAGCTTCCAATCCCAGGCGTCAGCCGGGACGTATTCAGCGCCTGGTTTGCAGCTCAGACCGGGGGCGCCTTTAACTTCTTTGATCAGATGACCGGCGGTTCATTCACTCAGTTTTCCGTATTTGCACTGAGTATTACACCGTATATTACATCTTCCATCATCATGCAGTTGATGACGATTGCCATTCCGAAGCTGGAAGAAATGCAGAAGGAAGGCGAAGACGGAAGAAAGAAAATTCGTGAATACACAAGATATGTAACCATTGCTCTGGCTGTTATCGAAGGTCTTGCAATGGGTATTAATCTTTATCGGGGCGGCAATTTAATGCACAATAATGCGTTGGATGTTATCATGGTTGTTGCGGCTTTGACAGCCGGTTCCACTATCCTGATGTGGATGGGCGAACAGATTACCGATAAAGGCGTGGGTAATGGTATTTCTATTATCCTTTTGATCAATATTATTTCCACCATTCCGAATGATTTCAGACTTTTATATGATAAATTCATCAACGGAAATAATATTGTCAAGGCGGGTATTGCAGCAATCATCATCCTTGCGATTATCCTGTTTATTGTTGTATTCATCATTTATCTGCAGGATGGCGAACGCCGTATTCCTGTACAGTATTCAAAAAAAGTTGTCGGACGCAAGTTGGTTGGCGGAAGTACATCCAGTATTCCGCTGAAGGTAAACACCGCAGGTGTTATGCCGATTATCTTTGCATCCTCAATTATGTCCGTGCCGGGAATTGTTGTCGCTTTCCTTGGCAAGACACCGGGAGGCATTCCGGGACATATTCTGGCGACCTTGAGCAGCTCCAACTGGTGCAAGCCATCTCAGCCGGTATATTCTATCGGATTGCTGATTTATATTTTCTTAGTCGTATTTTTTGCTTATTTCTACACATCCATTACTTTCAATCCATTGGAAGTTGCGGATAACATGAAAAAGCAGGGCGGCTTTATTCCGGGTATTCGACCTGGAAAGCCTACCTCAGAATATTTAAATAAGATTTTGAACAATGTAATTTTTATTGGTGCGGTAGGTTTAATTGTAGTTGCCATTATCCCGATTTTAGGTTCGGGAATCTTTGGCGTTAATGTATCGTTTGGCGGAACATCCCTGATTATTGTCGTGGGTGTTGTACTGGAAACATTAAAACAGATTGAGTCTTTAATGCTTGTAAGGCATTATAAGGGTTTTTTAAATGACTAACAGGTCTGATTTTCGTGGATAGGGAGCCGGGAAATTTTCAAAACAGAAAATGAAAATATCCGGCCTGTCCGCGGATAAATATATTATGAATCATCAGAAGTTGTTGGACATATGTTTGGAGGCAAATTATGAAAATAATTATGTTAGGTGCACCTGGTGCCGGAAAAGGTACGCAGGCAAAAAAAATTGCCGATTTGTGCAAGGTTCCACATATATCAACTGGAGATATCTTCAGAGCTAATATCAAGCAGGGAACGGAGCTTGGAAAGAAAGCAAAGACATATATGGATGCTGGAGAACTGGTTCCTGATGAATTAGTCTGCGATCTCGTTGTTGATCGAATTCAACAAGATGACTGTACCGAAGGGTTTATTTTGGATGGCTTCCCGAGAACAATTCCTCAGGCTGAAGCTTTGACAAATGCCCTGAATGCTATCGAACAGAAGATGGAATATGCGTTAAATATCGATGTTCCAGATGAAAATATAATTCGTAGGATGGCCGGCCGCAGAGCATGTGTTGGATGTGGAGCTACATATCATGTAGAGTTTAACCCGCCAAAAGTTACCGATGTTTGCGATGTATGCGGCGAAGAGCTTGTCCTCAGAGATGACGATAAACCGGAAACGGTAAAAAATCGTCTGAACGTTTATCATGAGCAGACGAAACCATTGATTGATTACTATGAAAAACAGGGTATTGTACATACAATCGACGGTACTCAGACAATGGAAGAAGTATTCAGTGATATTCGTAAAATTTTGGGAGTATAAATATGGCAGTTACAATTAAGTCAGAACATGAAATTGAATTGATGCGGGAAGCCGGACGGCTTTTGGCAATCATGCATGAAGAGCTTCATAAAGAAATTAAACCAGGAATGTCCACATGGGATATTGACCATATTGGTGAAACGATTATTCGGGATTTCGGATGTGTTCCAAATTTTCTGAATTACAATGGTTATCCGGCGTCAATATGCACATCGGTCAACGATGAGGTCGTTCATGGAATTCCTTCTAAAAAGCGAATTCTTCAGGATGGCGACATCATCAGCCTGGACTGCGGATTGATTTACAAGGGATATCATTCGGATGCAGCCCGTACATGGGGCGTTGGAGAAATTTCAAAAGAAGCGCAGAGACTTATCGATGTAACAAAACAAAGTTTCTTTGAAGGTATAAAATTTGCCAAAGAAGGAAATCATCTCTATGAGATTTCCAAAGCAATCCAGGATTATGCAGAAGGTTTTGGATATTCCATTGTCCGGGATTTGGTTGGACACGGAATTGGCACACACCTTCATGAAGACCCACAGATACCGAATTTCAAACCAAAAGGCAGAGGCCTAAAACTTCAGGCCGGTATGACCCTGGCAGTTGAGCCGATGATTAATGAAGGGATCTATGATGTCGAGTGGCTGGATGATGATTGGACCGTGGTAACCGCTGACGGAAAATTGTCAGCACATTATGAAAACACTATTTTAGTTACAAAAGATGGCTGTGAGATTTTAACACTGTTGGGGTAATTGAAATGGCAAAAAAAAGAGATGTGAATCGGTTCCGGACAGGGCAGATGGCCCTGTCTGATGCGGGCCATGACCGGGGAAAACTATATGTGATTCTTGAGGTACGGGGTGAAACCCTGGTACTTGCGGACGGCCTTCGAAAGACGGTAGAGAAACCAAAGATAAAAAATATATGTCATGTGCGTCGGATGAACTACATAGACCCGGGAATTAAAGCCAGATTGGACGGCGGAGAACCGTTGAATAATGGAGATGTTTTAAAAGCCATTCAGCTTTTTGAAGCGAAATGTAAGGTAATAGGAGGCTAATATGTCAAAAGCAGATGTTATTGAAGTCGAAGGAACTGTTGTAGAGAAGCTGCCAAACGCGATGTTTCAGGTGGAATTGGAAAACGGCCACCGGGTATTGGCCCACATCAGCGGAAAGCTTCGCATGAATTTTATTCGAATTTTACCAGGTGATAAAGTAACCATCGAATTATCTCCGTATGATTTGACAAAAGGAAGAATAATTTGGAGAGACAAGTAAAAAATTCTTGACTTGTCATATTGTGGGATGTTATAATTGTTCGTGAACGTTTTGAAAGGAGAGATTTCTAATGAAGGTAAGATCATCAGTAAAGCCTATCTGCGAAAAATGCAAAGTCATTAAAAGAAAAGGCAGTATTCGTGTTATCTGTGAAAATCCTAAACACAAACAGAGACAGGGCTAATGAACAATTAGGCTTGTGTTTTGTGTTGTAAAACGATTTTTCTGGCAGAAAGTCAGAAAGAAAGTATGCGGCTGCAGCGATGAAACACCAGGATGTGTTGTAATCGCTATTAAATAAATAGAAATTTTTAAAGAGCAGGGCCTGAGCCTGCCTATTGTCATGTCTTTTAGTCAAGGAGACAGGGCACATATGTAAATATTGAATAAGAATAAGAAAGAACCAGTGGAGGTGTAATTACATGGCTCGTATCAGTGGTGTAGATTTACCAAGAGAGAAGCGTGTCGAAATCGGCCTTACTTACGTCTATGGAATCGGTAGAGTAAGTTCAAATCGTATCCTTAAAGAAGCTAATGTTAATCCAGATACACGTGTAAGAGATTTAACAGACGAGGAAGTAGCCAGAATCAATGCTGTTGTTAATGAAACTCAGACAGTTGAAGGTGATTTACGTCGTGAAATCGCTATGAATATTAAGAGATTACAGGAAATCGGATGTTACAGAGGTATCCGTCATAGAAAAGGTCTTCCAGTTCGTGGTCAGAAGACTAAGACAAATGCAAGAACCCGTAAAGGTCCTAAGAGAACAGTAGCAAATAAGAAGAAATAAGTAACCTAATAGGAGGTTTGGTTCAATGGCTAAAAAAGTTACAAAAAAAGTGACTAAAAGACGTGTTAAAAAGAACGTTGAGCGTGGACAGGCACATATTCAGTCATCTTTTAATAATACAATTGTTACATTAACAGATTCCGAAGGAAATGCTCTTTCATGGGCAAGCGCTGGCGGTCTTGGATTCAGAGGCTCCAGAAAGTCCACACCGTATGCTGCACAGATGGCAGCAGAAACAGCAGCAAAAGCTGCTTCCGTTTATGGTTTAAAATCTGTTGAAGTTATGGTAAAAGGTCCTGGTTCAGGGCGTGAAGCAGCAATCCGTGCATTGCAGGCTTGCGGTATTGAAGTAACCAGCATTAGAGACGTAACACCAGTTCCGCACAACGGATGTCGTCCACCAAAAAGAAGAAGAGTCTAATAGGAGGTTAAATTAGATATGGCTAGAGATATGGTTCCAGTATTGAAGAGATGTAGAAGTCTTGGTCTCGACCCAATTTATCTGGGTGTTGATAAAAAATCTAATAGACAGTCTATTAGAGGAAATAGAAAAAAGAGCGAATATGGACAGCAGCTTACTGAAAAACAGAAAGCTAAATTCATCTATGGCGTTCTTGAAAAACCTTTCAGAAATTATTTTGCTAAAGCCAGCAAAATGAAAGGTACATCCGGTGAAAACCTGATGATTTTGCTTGAAAGCAGATTGGATAACGTTATCTTCCGTCTTGGTTTCGCAAGAACACGTAAAGAAGCAAGACAGATTGTTGGACATAAACATGTTTTGGTTAACGGAAAACGCGTAAATATTCCATCCTATCAGGTAAAAGCCGGGGATACAGTAGAAATTCGTGAGAAATCCAAAGGTTCTCAGAGATATAAAGATATCCTGGAAGTAACAGGCGCAAGACTTGTTCCTGAATGGCTTGAAGCTGACCAGGAAAATCTTTCCGGTACTGTTAAAGCGCTTCCTACCAGAGAACAGATTGATGTTCCGGTAAATGAAATGCTTATCGTCGAATTGTATTCTAAATAATAGCTTGTTAAGCTAGAGTGTTACCCTCAAAGAAACCTAACCCATTAAAGGAGGGCTAATAATAGTGTTTGATTTTGAAAAACCGAAAATTGAGATTGCAGAGATTTCAGAAGATAGTAAATACGGACGTTTTGTCGTAGAACCTCTTGAAAGAGGCTACGGCATCACGCTTGGTAATTCGCTGAGAAGAATTATGCTTTCATCTCTGCCGGGTTCCGCAGTGAGCCAGGTAAAGATTGACGGTGTTGTTCATGAGTTCAGTTCCATTCCGGGCGTAAAGGAAGACGTTACTGAAATTATTATGAATGTTAAAAGTCTGGCAATCAAGAATACAAGCACATCATCTGAGCCTAAGACGGCTTATATTGAGTATGAAGGCGAAGGTGTTGTAACGGCAGCAGATATTCAGGTGGATTCGGATATTGAAATCTTGAATAAAGACCAGGTTATCGCCACCTTAAGCGGCGGTACAGACTGCAAACTGTATATGGAATTAACCATTACAAAAGGCCGTGGTTACGTAAGTTCTGATAAAAATAAAAACGAAGATCTGCCGATCGGCGTGATTCCGGTGGACTCTATCTACACACCTGTGGAGAGAGTAAATATGAACGTGGAAAACACCCGTGTTGGACAGATTACGGATTTTGATAAACTTACTCTTGATGTATTTACGAATGGTACATTGGGACCGGATGAGGCTGTGAGTCTGGCAGCAAAAGTTTTAAGTGAACATTTGAATCTTTTCATTGACCTTTCTGAAAATGCTAAGACCGCTGAGGTTATGGTAGAAAAAGAAGATAATGAAAAAGAAAAAGTTCTTGAAATGAATATTGATGAATTAGAGTTGTCTGTTCGTTCGTATAACTGTTTGAAGAGAGCAGGAATCAACACGGTTGAAGAGCTGACGAACAGAACAGCAGAGGATATGATGAAGGTTCGTAATCTTGGACGTAAATCTTTGGAAGAAGTTCTTGCCAAATTGAAAGAACTGGGCCTTCAGTTAAATCCAAGCGATGAATAATCGCCATATTGAAGTAGAGTAGGAGGAGGCTAAATCATGGCAGGCTATAGAAAACTTGGAAGAACTTCCAATCAGAGAAAAGCTTTACTTAGAAATCAGGTTACAGCTTTGCTTGACAATGGCAAAATTCGTACAACTGAAGCTAAGGCTAAAGAAATCCGCAGAATTACCGAAGGTCTGATTGCTCTTGCTGTTAAAGAAAAAGATAATTTCGAAACAGTAACTGTACAGGCTAAAGTTGCTCGTAAAGATAAAGACGGCAAGAGAGTAAAAGAGAATGGTAAAGTTGTTTTTGATACTGTTGAAAAGACAATTAAGAAAGACAGCGCATCTCGTTTACATGCAAGAAGACAGATGTTAAAGGTACTTTATCCGGTAACTGCTGTTCCGGAAGAAGCTGCCGGTAAAAAAGCGGCTACAAAAAAAGTAGATTTAACAGACAAGCTGTTTACAGAAATCGCACCAAAATATGCTGACCGCAACGGCGGTTATACACGTATCGTTAAAATCGGACAGCGTAAAGGTGACGCAGCAATGGAAGTACTTATTGAATTAGTATAAGAAGTAGCTGAATAGCAATTAAAAACACAGGTGCGCCCCACCTGTGTTTTTTAAAATCTGTGCGAGTTTTTCACAGCTCGGGAAGGAAGCACAATGGGAATTATAAAAGCTGCGAAATTGTTTTATGATTACGTGAGTAAAGATGAACACGATGAAGTTGAAGATGTCATTCACGCTGTATCCGGCGTGGATTTAGATGTGGAAGCGGGGCAGTTTATCGCCATTCTGGGCCATAACGGTTCGGGAAAATCCACACTGGCAAAACAGATGAACGCATTGCTTGTTCCCACGGGGGGCACGTTATGGGTGAAGGAAATGGATACCAGCCAGCCGGAGAATGTCTGGAAAGTGCGTCAGACAGCCGGAATGGTATTTCAGAATCCGGATAATCAGATTATCGCCAGTCTTGTCGAGGAAGACGTGGGATTCGGGCCGGAAAACCTCGGCGTACCCACAGAAGATATTTGGAAACGGGTGAATCAAAGTCTGAAGTCCGTTGGAATGATGGAATACAGCCAACATTCGCCGAACCGGCTTTCGGGCGGTCAAAAACAGCGGGTTGCCATTGCCGGCGTTATGGCAATGGAGCCGGAGTGTATTGTTTTGGATGAACCGACAGCCATGCTGGACCCGAATGGACGCAAAGAGGTTATTGAAACCGTGCACGAATTAAACCGGGAAAAAGAGGTAACGGTCATTCTGATTACCCATTATATGGATGAAGTTGTCCATGCAGATAAAGTCTATGTGATGGATGACGGAAAAATTGTACTTTCAGGGACACCGCGGCAGGTGTTTTCCCAGGTGAATTATTTGAAAGAACTGCGGTTGGATGTTCCGCAGGTGACGGAGCTGGCTTATGAATTAAGGCAGTCCGGGATTGATGTGCCGGAAGGTGTTTTGACGATTGAAGAATTGGCTGAGTCTCTGGAAAGACTGAAAAGCAGGTGACGGACATGGGAATTCGATTAGAGCATGTAAACTATATATACAGCCCGGATAACGCTTTCCGAAAACAGGCCCTCAGAGACATAAATCTCGAAATCAGGGACGGTGAGTTTATCGGACTTATCGGACATACCGGTTCGGGCAAATCGACGCTTATCCAGCATTTAAACGGCATTTTAAAGGCAACGGACGGCTGCATCTATTACAATGAGCAGAATATATATGATGAAAAATATCGGATGACGGAGCTTCGAAGCCATGTGGGACTCGTATTCCAATATCCGGAGCATCAGCTTTTTGAAATGACGGTGCTGAAGGACGTATGTTACGGCCCGAAAAATCTGGGACTGGATGATGCGGCGGCGGAAGAGCGGGCGCGGGAAGCGCTGGCAATGGTCGGAATGCCGGAAAAGGATTATGAAAAATCTCCATTTGAACTTTCCGGCGGCCAGAAGCGGCGGGTAGCCATTGCCGGAGTGCTGGCGATGCATCCGGATGTGCTTATCCTGGATGAGCCGACGGCCGGATTGGACCCGAAAGGCCGAAATGATATTTTGGACCAGATTTCCAGCCTCCATAAACAGACAGGCATCACGGTCATTCTCGTTTCCCACAGTATGGAAGATGTGGCAAAATATGTGGACCGAATTATTGTGATGAATCGGGGAGAAGTTTTTATGGACGGAACACCGAAATCGATTTTTAAGAACTCGGAGCTGTTGGAAAGCGTAGGACTTGCGGCGCCGCAGGTAACCTATCTGATGCGGCGGCTTCGGAAGATATTCCCGGAACTGCCGGGGAATGTGACTACGGTAGAAGAAGCGAAGCAGGCGCTGCTGCATTGCCTGGAGGCAGATAAATGATTAGAGATATTACAATTGGACAATATTATCCGGCCAATTCTGTCATTCACAGGCTGGACCCGAGAGTCAAATTATTGGGAACCATTGTTTTTGTTGTGAGCGTATTTTTTGTAAACGACATTGTCGGCCTGGTTTTGGCGACGGCCGCGCTGGCCGCAATCATACGGCTTTCCAGAGTTCCGCTGAAATATATGTTAAAGGGCCTGAAAGCGATTTTCATATTAATGCTTTTTACCGTCATTTTAAATGTATTTCTCACGCCGGGGGTAGAGCTTATACATTTTGGATTTTTAAAGGTTACAAAGGAGGGGCTTGTGCTTGCCGGAAAAACGGCGGTCCGCCTTGTTTATCTGATTGTGGGTTCCACTATTATGACGCTGACCACCACACCGAATCATTTGACCGATGGCCTGGAAAAAGCTTTGGGACCGCTTAAAAAAATTCATTTTCCGGTGCATGAGCTGGCGATGACAATGTCCATAGCCCTCAGATTTATTCCGATTTTAATGGAAGAGACGGATAAAATAATGAAAGCCCAGCAGGCGCGCTGCGCCGATTTTGAGAGTGGGAATCTGATTCAGAGAATAAAGAGCCTTATACCGATTTTGGTGCCTTTATTTATCTCGGCGATTCGCCGGGCAAATGATTTGGCCATGGCGATGGAAGCCCGCTGTTATCACGGCGGCGTTGGCCGGACAAAAATGAAACCCCTCGTTTATGCCCGGCGGGATTATGCGGCCTACGGTATTATTTTAATCTATATTCTTATATGGGCGGCGGTGAAAGTATGGCTGTAAGGCGTATTAAATTAGTTGTGGCCTATGACGGCACAAATTACTGCGGCTGGCAGGTACAGCCAAACGGCGTGTCGATTCAGGCCATGCTTCAAAAGCACATAGAGGAATTAACCGGAGAAAAAATCATGCTGACAGGGGCCAGCCGGACGGATTCCGGGGTCCATGCCCTGGGGCAGGTGGCTGTATTTGATACAGAAAAGCCGTGGCCGGCGGAACGCTTTGTTCCGGCTCTGAATCAGCGTTTGCCAAAAGATATTGTGATTCAGTCAGCGGAGGAAGTCCCGGGCGATTTTCATCCGAGATATCAGAAGACATTAAAGACCTATGAATACCGGATTTTAAACCGTCGTGTTCCTTTGCCGAATGAGCGGCTGAACAGTTATTTTGTCCCGCAGAACCTGGATATGGAAGCCATGCGCGAAGCGGCGGCGGAGATTATCGGAACCCATGATTTTCATAATTTTTGTTCCGTCAAAACAAAGGTAACCAACACGGTAAGAACCATCACCCGTCTGACTCTTACAAAAGAGAATGACATGATATATCTGAGGATAACCGGAGACGGCTTCCTATATAATATGGTTCGAATTATTGTCGGCGGCTTATTAAAAGTCGGCTTTCACAAAAAAACGGCGGAGGACATTCGAAGGAGCCTTGAAACAAGGGAGCGCTGTGTTGTCGGGCCGACGGCCCCGCCTCAGGGATTAACCCTGGTAAATATTGAATATTTAGAGTAAAAATGCTTGACAGCACTTTTTCTTTGCCATATAATATTTAATTGTGACGATATGTCTAAAAATGCGAAATCCAAAGCCCCGGTAAGTAGCATTTATTAAAGAATACATTGTTTTTAGTACATTAAGGAGGTCCAAACCATGAAAAGTTACATGGCTAGTCCAGCAACAATCGAAAGAAAATGGTATGTAGTTGATGCAGAAGGCCAGACATTAGGTCGTTTAGCTTCCCAGGTTGCCAGCGTTTTAAGAGGAAAAAATAAACCAACATATACACCAAGCATGGATACAGGTGATTATGTCATCGTTGTTAATGCTGACAAAATCAAAGTTACAGGTAAGAAATTAGACCAGAAAATCTACTACAGACATTCTGATTATGTTGGCGGTATGAAAGAAACAACTCTGAAAGAGTTATTAGCAAAGAAACCAGAAGATGTTATTAATTTCGCAGTTAAAGGCATGCTTCCAAAGGGACCGCTCGGAAGACAGATGTTTAAAAAACTTCATGTTTATGCAGGTCCGGAACATAACCATGCTGCTCAGAAACCAGAAGTACTGGAAATTAAATACTAATAATATCGGAAGGAGAGAAGAACATTGTCTAGTGTAAAATATTACGGAACAGGAAGAAGAAAGAAAAGTATCGCCAGAGTATATCTCGTACCTGGAACAGGCAATATCACTATTAATAAAAGAGATATCGACAACTATTTAGGTCTTGAAACCTTAAAAGTTATCGTAAGACAGCCATTAGTTGCTACAAATACAGTAGATAAATTCGACGTTATCGTTAACGTTCATGGCGGCGGATTTACAGGACAGGCCGGTGCTATCAGACATGGTATCGCAAGAGCATTACTGAAAGCAGATAACGATTATAGACCAGTTCTCAAAAAAGCAGGTTACTTAACTCGTGACCCACGTATGAAAGAACGTAAGAAATATGGCCTCAAAGCCGCCCGTCGCGCGCCTCAGTTCAGCAAGCGCTGATTTCAATTCAAAACAGCTCAAAAACCCCGAAACCATGCGGTTTTCGGGGTTTTTCCTTTTCAGATTGTTTGCCCTGCTTTGGCATAGTCTGACCCGTTTTGAACCATTTTTTATGGGTTAAATTAAGGACAACCACCCCTAAAATGAGGGCTAATGGGTTAAATTATAGGACAACTTTTTTGCCCCTGCACCCTCCCATGAGGTCATTTTTGCTTTTTTGCCCCTCTGAAATTTTATGCAAAATCGGTTTGGCAGAGTTTGACCAAATCTGAACAAATGAATATGATTTTATTGCGAAAGCGTTCAGCGTTCCTGCTGGGCGCTTTTTGCATTTCCGGGAACCGACGTTCCGGGATCAGAAAAAGCCGTCACTCTTTTTTTCAAGAAAGTAGTGGCGGCTTTTTCTATTTCCAGAACCAAACACGACAAACAGAAACGAGGTGAAATACGATGAACGCACAAATCATTGCCGTCGCCAACCAGAAGGGCGGCGTCGGCAAAACGACCACCTGCGCGAACTTGGGCATCGGGCTAGTCCAGGCCGGGAAGAAGGTGCTGCTGGTGGACGCCGATCCCCAGGCCAGCCTTACCATCAGCCTGGGCAACCCGCAGCCGGACAAGCTGCCCTTTACCCTGTCCGACGCGATGGGCCGCATCCTGATGGACGAGCCTATCAAACCCGGCGAGGGCATCCTGCACCACCCGGAGGGCGTGGACCTCATACCTGCTGACATCCAGCTGTCCGGCATGGAGGTATCGCTGGTAAACGCCATGAGCCGCGAGACCGTCTTACGGCAGTATCTGGACACCGTGAAGGGACAGTATTCCCATATCCTCATCGACTGCCAGCCTTCCCTGGGAATGCTCACAGTCAATGCACTGGCGGCAGCCAACAGGATCATAGTCCCCGTCCAGGCGGAGTATCTGCCTGCCAAGGGCCTGGAACAACTGCTGTCCACCATCAGCAAGGTCAAGCGGCAGCTGAACCCCAAGCTCCAGATCGACGGCATCCTGCTGACGATGGTGGACAGCCGAACCAATTTTGCGAAAGAGATCGCCGCCCTGCTGCGGGAGACCTACGGCAGCAAGATCAAGGTGTTCGGCACCGAGATACCCCACTCGGTCCGGGCCAAGGAGACCAGCGCCGAGGGCAAGAGCATCTTCGCCCACGATCCCGGCGGCAAGGTGGCCGAAGGCTACCGAAATCTGACGAAGGAGGTGTTGAAACTTGAAAAGCAGCGCGAAAAAAGTAGAGCTGGCCTCGGTCGATGACCTGTTTTCCACCGAGGAAAGCCGCGCCGACGCCCAGCGTGAAAAAGTCATGGAAATTCCCTTGTCGGAGCTGCACCCATTCAAGGATCACCCCTTTAAGGTCAAGGACGATGAGGCCATGATGGAGACCGCCGACAGCATCCGGCAGTACGGCGTACTGGTCCCGGCCATTGCCCGCCCGGACCCTAATGGCGGCTATGAGCTGGTTGCCGGGCACCGGCGGCACCGGGCCAGCGAGCTGGCGGGTAAAGAAACCATGCCGGTGATTGTCCGCGACCTGGACGATGACCAGGCCACCATCATCATGGTTGACAGCAATTTGCAGCGGGAAAGCCTGCTCCCCAGTGAAAGGGCTTTTGCCTACAAGATGAAGCTGGAAGCTATGAAGCGACAAGCTGGCAGACCGTCCAAAGAAAATTGTTCCCAAGTTGGGAACGATTTTGGGAAGAAGTCGAGCGAGGTATTGGCTGAACAGGTCGGCCAGAGTAAAAACCAGATTTTTCGTTATATCCGCCTCACCGAGCTAATTCCCGAACTGCTGGACATGGTGGACGAGAAGAAAATCGCCTTCAACCCGGCCTACGAGCTGTCCTTCCTCAAAAAAGAGGAACAGGTGGATTTGCTGGACGCGATGGACAGCGAACAGGCCACGCCGTCGCTCTCCCAGGCCCAGCGGCTGAAAAAGTACAGCCAGGAGGGCCACCTGACCCTCGACATGATGCGGGTCATCATGGGGGAAGAAAAGAAAAGCGACCTGGACAAGATCACCTTCACCAGCGACACCCTGCGCAAATATTTTCCCCGGAGCTATACGCCCCAGCGGATGCAGGAGACCATCATCAAGCTATTGGAGGCATGGCAGCGCAAGCGCCAGCAACAGCACGAACGCTGAGAAAGGAGAGCCTATGAGGGATATTTCAGCCCGCGAGCTGAAAGGACACAACATTTTGGCTGTGGAGCGTTTTCAAGACAGTACCCGCTGGATGATCGAGTTTGCGGTTCGTAAGCCCCATACCCCCTACGGCAACCCCGGCGATGAGGTTCGCCTGTTTCTCACCGAGGACGGCTACCGGCAGGCCCTGGACGCCCAGCACAGCCAACAGATCAAAATTAAGCGGTATGCCCACGTTGTCGAGGGGCATATCCTCGATTTCAAGCCAAAAAAGAAACGCCGTCACTCGTAAACCCACCATCTGCCAAGAAAGGAATGAACTATGTGTACCGTTAGAGAGATTCAAGAGGCCATCCGCGAACACTGCCAATCCCAGCATGACATGGAAAGCACTGAGATCGACCGGGTGATGCAACGCCTGCCCTTTGTGAGTGAGCAGGACGTTTTTACCCGGCCCCCTGTGCCAAAGCCGCCTTATTCCTGGCGCAGCCGGAAATATCGCACCTGACCGCCGCAGTCTTTTTGAAAGATTGCGGCTTTTTTCATGCCATAAATGCCGAGAGGAGTGATGAAATGGCCGTTTTTCGTATTGAGCGGACCCGTGATTATACCGTTATGAGCAACCATCACCTGCGCGATAAGG
>ERZ809224.1018-NODE-1018-length-22266-cov-13.629823_pt1 | contig 22266 bp, 28 predicted proteins | sample MGYA00520513_ERZ809224 | MGnify/ENA primary metagenome ERZ809224 (study PRJEB31576, sample SAMEA3212658) | Homo sapiens | biome: human-gut; feature: human gut; material: fecal | place: Sweden | collected 2012 ... | reverse complement strand
AGGCACGCCGTGCGCCCCGCCCCCCCGTATACGGCGCAGCCGGTGGATGCAGCGGGCAGCGAAGCGCTTTCTGCTTTCGTCAGTGCCGGGCTGGGCACCGCTCATGCGGCAGGGGGCGCCTCAAAAGCGGAGCTTTCCCGTTGTCCCCCGGGGCAGGGATGTGCTATACTGTTTCTTACAGTATTTTCGGGAAAGCGGGGGAAATATGTCTCTCTTTCCCCAGAGAGGAAACGGTTTTCATGAAATTCATACCCCTTTGCAGCGGTTCCTCCGGGAATTCGGTGTATATAGAGGCGGGGGATCAGCGTATTCTGGTGGACGCCGGGGTTTCCTGCCGGCGGCTTTGCGGCCTGCTGACAGAGGCCGGCGGGGATCCGGGGCAGCTTACCGCCATACTGATCACCCATGAGCATACGGATCATATTAAAGGCTTGGCGGTGCTCTCTAAAAAGTATGGGATTCCCGTATATGCCAATGCCGATACCTGGGGTGCCCTGTGGCGGCTGTGTCCCGGGCTTCCGCCCCAAAATGCCTGCGTCTTTGAAAGCGACGAGGACTTTTATCTGGGCAAGGTCTGTATCCATCCCTTTACCACACCCCACGATGCCGTCCACTCCGTAGGCTATACGCTGGTGCATGAAGGGAAAAAGTGCGCCGTATGTACGGATATCGGCCATGTGGATAAACGTATGCTCCATTTGCTGGGGGGCAGCGATATCCTGCTGCTGGAAGCCAACCACGATGTGGATATGCTCATGGCAGGGCCTTATCCCTATGCCCTCAAGCAGCGGATCCTTTCCGGCCGGGGCCATCTGTGCAATGAGGACTGCGGCAGGGCTCTGGCGCAGCTGCGGGCTACCGGGGTGAAAAACGCCGTCCTGGGGCATCTGTCCAAAGAAAACAATTTTCCGCCTCTGGCGGTGGCCACGGTGCAGGGCGTACTGGAGGAAGCGGGCATAACCGATGTTTCCCTGGCTTTGGCCCGGAGGGATGGACCCACCGGAGTATTTGAGGTTTGAGCATGAATATCCATCTTTGCTGCGTGGGAAAACTGAAGGAACGTTTCTTTACGGAGGGCTGCGCCGAATATGCCAAGCGTCTGACCCGCTACTGCCGCTGCCGGGAGACGGAGGTACCCGATGAAAAAGCCCCCGAAGAGCTTTCCCTTCGGGAACAGGCACAGGTCAGGGAAAAGGAGGGCAGGCGTCTGCTGGCCGCCATAGGACCCCGGGAATATGTGATTGCCCTGGCTATCGGCGGCAAAACGTATACTTCCGAAGCACTGGCCGCCCATCTGGAAGAACTGGAAGGCCGGGGGCGGGAGGTGTGCTTCGTCATCGGCGGCTCGTTGGGGCTTTCCGGCGAGGTTCTGGATCGGGCGGAAGAAACTCTGTCGCTGAGCAGCCTTACCTTTCCCCATCGGCTGGCCCGGCTCATGCTGCTGGAGCAGCTGTACCGGTGTTTCAAGATCATGCATCACGAGGCCTATCATAAATAAGCACTGCACCGTGAAATCTGTCGGATGCTCCGGTTTCCTTTGACAGGCGTATCTGCCGTTGTTATACTTATCACAACATCCCCTCATCTTCTGTGCTTTGAGAAAGGAGAGCATTATGAAACGCTATGCCGCACTGCTGCTGGCCGTCCTGCTGCTTTTGGGCAGCCTGGCCGCCTGCAAGGAGAACGCTCAGCCCCAGGTGGAGGCTACGGAAGCCCCTGCCGCTGCGACCCCTACCCCGGAACCTACCGCCGCACCTACGGATACGCCGGCGCCTACGGTGGCTCCCTCCCAGCTGTGGGCTGAGTTTGACGAAAGCTTTTTCCGGGAGTATGTATCCTCCGATATTACTACCCTGCACCAGATGGTAAAGGATCCTGCCGCCTGCGGTATAGATATGAGCGCGGTAGAAGTGTCTCTTGGCCATTACAGCCGGGAGGAAAACGAAAAATGGCTCGTCTGGTGCCGGGAAAAGCTGGCGGCGCTGACCGCCATTGACCGCAGCGGCCTTACGGAGCAGGAGCAGATGGCTTACGATACCGTGAAGGAATATCTGGACGGAGAGATCGCCGGGGAAGCCTTTTATGGCTACAGCGAGCCGCTGACGGCTTATGTGGGCATCCATGTGGATATTCCCCTGGTTTTCTGGATGTATGAATTGAATACCCGGGAGGATGTGGAGACCTATCTGCAGCTGCTGGCGGATGTGCCCAACTTTATGAACGAGCTGCTGGCTTATGAGCAGTACCGGGCGGATACGCTGGGCATTTTCATGACCGAAAGCGCTCTGGACGATGTGCTCCAGGATCTTACGGACATTCTCAACGAAAAGGATACCATCTTCCTGCTGGGTACCTTCAACGAAGCTGTAGAGAAGATCGAGGGTCTGACGGCAGATGAGATCAAAGAATACGAAGCCCGCAACCGGGAGCTGCTGGTCAACGAGTTCCACAATGCCTACCAGTCCCTGTATGACGGGCTGGAAGCCCTGCGGCCCCAATGCCGGGCGCCTCAGGGTGCTGCAGCTGCCGGTATGGGCGAGTTCTTCCAGTATAATATGAAGAACGTATGCAGCGACGACGGCGATCTGGAAGAGACCATGAACCAGCTGATGGAGGAGCTGAGCTACACCTTTTTGGAATACATGGCCGCTTACTCCGAGGATGCGGATCCTCAGGAGTTCAGCGTGGGCGATACCCAGCAGAATATAGATGTGCTGCGCAGCACCCTGGATCCCCTGCTGCCGGAGGTACCGGAAGTAAACGTTCAGTATGTTACCGTGCCCAGGGCGCTGGCGGATATGTTCTCTCCCGCCGCCTATCTGGTGGCCGCTTATGATAAGTGGCAGGATAACACCATCATCCTTAACCAGCCGGAACAGGATGCGAACATTCTGTTTACCCTGGCCCATGAGGGATATGACGGGCATCTGTATCAGTATGTATACCACCGTTCCATGGAGGGCCTGCCCCGGAGCCAGCAGCTGCTGGAGCCCACCGCCTATGCAGAAGCCTGGAGCCAGTATTCCGAACGGCTTTTTGCCTATAATCAGCTTCTGTTCCCGGGCGCTTCCGGAATCCTGCATCACCAGGAAGGCATGTATGACACACTGCTGTGCGCTTACTGCGCACTGGTGGTCAACGGTTATGACATGACGCAGGAAGCGTTCATCCAGTATATGCAGCAACTGGTGAATCTGGACGAGGATACCCTGAACCAGCTGTACACCATCAGCGTGAACATGCCTTATTACTATCTGCCCTATGCCTACGGGTATGCAAAGCTCCGCAGCTTTGAACGGGCGGCTCAGGAAAAGCAGGGGAATGATTATGACCAGAAGGCCTTCTTCAAGTTCTATCTGGACTGCGGCCCCTCTTACTTCAATCTGATCGAGGACAGGCTGAACGCCTGGTTGGAGAAGTAACTTTTCAAACGAACCGCATGTCGCCGGTCCCCGCTTAAAGGGATCGGCGATTTTTTTGAAAGCCGCACACCGGGCGGTTTGAGCTATGCTAAAATTATTGAAACAAGGAAGTTGGCAAATTGGAATTTGCGGAGTATAACAATCATGGATGACAGCAGAGACTTCAAAAAAGAGTATGATGCCTTTTTGAAGAAAGTCCCTTATCAAACAGCCGTTGTTGACAATATAAAGGTAAGATACCAGTATGGCGGCAGGGATGGCGCACCGGTCATTCTCTTTTTAACGGATTAGAGATGCAGGAAATGTGGATGCCATATGCCGAAAAACTTGGAAAGAAATACAGATTTCTGATTTATGAATATCCGTTCCATACTGCCATCGCGGACGAACAGATCGATTTTGCTGCAAAACTATTGAAAGCATTGTCGATTGAAAAAGTGATTTTGATCGGTGCAAGTGATGGCGGTGTATATGCCCAGATTTTTGCAAAAAGACACCCGGAATCCGTTTTAGCCATGATCTTGACGACCACCTTGACGATAGATTCCGATTATGTCAGAGACATCCGAAAAGAGCGCTTTTCAACCCCGATATTCCTTCTTTTACTAAAACTGGTTCCCGCTAAAACGGAAATGAAGCTGTTGTTAAAAAAAGCACGGGCTTTTTGGAATGCGAATCGGAAGAGGAGCGGAAATACGGCAGAGGGTTTTATGAAGCAGTAGCTTCTGACTTGAACTATAAGCGGCGGTTTATTCGTAGTTTTAAGTGTGTATATATGCTGAAGGACTATCCGGTTTTCAAAGAAAGTGATTTTGAGCATCTGAGGGGAAAGATACAGGTTCTCCTTCCGGAGAAAGACATCTTCAAAAAAGAGGATCAGCATCGTCTTGCGGATCTATTTGGAAAACCGGATGCGGAAATTCTCAGTGTTCCAGGCGGGCATGTAGGATTCATAGTTCAGTCGGAGTACTATATTGATTTGATGGAAAAGTTCTTGGAGAAAAAAGTGATCTGACAGACCGATCCCCATTTGTGCGCTTAATTGCTGAACCAAATGGAATAAATCAGTCCGCTGACTATGAGGACGAACAGACGCAGCTTAAAGCGGAAGTCCGGACTTTTGCAGCAGGAAATCGAAGTACAGGAACGACAGATTGAAACCCTGGAGCGGAAGAACTGCTGAAACAGGAAACGGCGTGACCAAAGCCGCGCCGTTCCTGAGAAAATACGATATTACTTTCTTATGCCCCTCGGTCCTTCTGGAGGGAAAGGCTTTTAAGAGCAAAACAGACACGGCGCTCCGGTCGCCATGTCTGTTTATAGGGCTGGGCTGTTCAGTCCAGCAGCAGCAGAAGCTTTCCGCTCTGCTCCAGCAGTTCGCCCAGCCGCTGGGTGCAGGTCAGCTCATAAAAGCCCAGTGAATCCGTCTCATGCTTCTCTGCCCGATACAGATACACCCGCCCCTCCTGCTCCAGCAGGGCCAGCGTGCCGTTTTGCAGGGTAAAGGCTCCCTCCTTTTCTTCCAGCGTGGCCAGCGAGAGCCAGCCCACCTTGGCGCAGGGCTGATCGTTCATCTCCCCGGCGTAGGTATACAGCAGTTCCTCCTGCCCGTCCAGATCCAGATCCGTACACAGGGCGTGGAGCACCCCGCCGGTACCCTCTCCCAGGCGGACATACCGGCCGTCCGGGAAGGCGATATAGGTCCAGCCCAGGCTCACATGGCGGAAGAGCTGAATGCCGGTCTCATTCTCCGGGGTGATATCCACCCAGTATTCCCGGCTCAGGATATCCCTGTTGGCTTCCAGTACATCTGCGGGCAGCTGCATTTTGGCCGTATCCGGATCCCAGCCCAGGGCATGGAAGTTGGGCAGAGGGGTATTCTCCGCTTCCGGGGCGGCGGTTTCTGCAGCGGTGGGCTTGGGGCTGCTCCGGGCGTTCTTTCTGCCCAGATTCACCGTAGCGTACACCGTGCCGCAAAAAAGAAGGAGCAGCACCAGCACCAGGCACAGGATCATAAACCAGCCCCGTTTATACAGGGGCCGGGGGTCTTTTTTCCGTTTTTCTTTCTGCTCCATCTCCATCAGGCTTCCTCCTTTGTAAGGGTCTTAATGACGATCTGTATCTGCTCCAGCAGGGCCTGTATATGGGCCCCGTCCAGAAGTCGGTGGTTCAGTTCCATGGAAAGGGGCAGCCTGCACCGCTCCCCTTCCCAAACATATTTTCCCCACAGGATCCGGGGGAAAGAATCATCCGGGCTCAGGGGCCTCTCCTGGGTCACGGCGGTAAAGGAGAACCAGGGCACCGAAGAGAAAAAGATCAGATCGTCCCGCTGCCCTTCATCCGCCTGAATGCCGGAAGCCGCCTTTTCTGCCGCCAGCGCCCGGGCGCAGAAGGCGGAAAGCCCTTCCCCGGGGATATACTCTGTGGTCATGATGCCGAAGACGCCGTTTTGCCCCGCTACCGTATAAGAGGGAGAGGCAAAGTCCACCCGGTATATGCCATCCGGTCGGATCCGTACCAGAAAAGCAGGAACGGCGTTGACCGCCCGGGTGCATACATACAGCATGGCTCGGTAAAAGGAAAGCCCCTTTGCCTTGCACAGCCGCACCAGCTCCGTTACATCCACGGGCACGGTCACATCATAATAGGGGCTGTAGCCCTGACCGAAAAGGGAAAACACCGCCCGGCGCTCCCAGGTCTGCAAATCGATCCTCCGCTCCATCAAAACACCCGCCTTCCCAGCTGAAAATGCCGTTTCCAATATGCTGTTTGGGTGGACACCACGATCACCCCTTTGCGGCTGGCCGAGGGATAGATCATCTGTCCATCCCCCAGATAGATGCTTACGCAGTCGATCTCCACCTCCTGTCCGGTGATGAAGAACAGAAGGTCTCCGGGCTGCGCCGCCTCCAGCGAATCCACGCGGCTCCATTGCGTTCGGTTGGCATATCCTACCGGGGTCAGCAGGGGCGTGGTCTCTCCCATCTTGTTCAGGCAGAAATATACGAAGCCGGGGGAGTCAAAGCCCTGTTGCGCATCCGTATATCCGCCCTTGAGATAGGGAGAATCCTCCAAAGACAGGGCCAGGTCGCACAGAGCCATGCCCAGGGTCTGTTCCTGATCGGCGGTGGCGCCGCTCTGCTTCCGGGAAGGGTCTGCATCCACGGTTTCGTTTACCTCCGCGGCTGCTTCCAGACCGGCACCCTCCCATGCATCGTCCACAAAGGGTTCTTCCGCAGGCAGCTCCGGCAGGGGCGCCGGGGTGGGAGTGACCGTATCCGGCTCAAAGGTCTCTGCCGGGGGGCTGCCTGATGCCAACAGGGTATGCAGAGGCGTAAGGCTTTCCCGCAGCGGGGTAACGGTGGGAGCTGCGGCCTGCAGCAGCAGGGGCTCCCGGGTAAAGCTGTCTTTCAGCGCCACTGCAGGCTGTTCCTCACGGCTTACGGTGCAGCCTGCCAGAAGCAGCAGGGACAAAAGGATAAGGATCCGTGTTTTTTTCATACATGCCTCCGGGGCACACACTTTTATGTGTATCACTGTACCACAAAAAGTCGCTTCCGGTGCAACGGGAAGGTTAACAACTTGTAAACGAATGGCCGGAAACACCCGAATAAAGGAAGCTTTCCCCGCCGCCGCCATAAAAGAAAAAGCGCATGCCCTGTTGACAGACGAGGGTGTCGGCCCTATAATTTGGCTAACTAATATTAGTTAGCTACGGGAGGACAATGATGCAGCCGGATACCAAGCAGAGAATACTGGATAAGGCCCTGGAGCTGTTTGCCCAGCGGGGCTATGATGCGGTAAGCGTAGGAGAGATCGCCGCCGCCGTGGGGATCCGGGCCCCCTCCCTTTATAATCATTTTTCCGGCAAGCAGGCCATATTCGACGCCATTGTGGAAGCCACGGCCGCCCGGTATGAACGGGATACGGGCAGGCTCTCTGTCCATGTGCAGGATGCGGAGGAGGATGTACCCGTGTTTACCGGCATCACGGAGGAAACGTTGCTGGAAAAGGTACGGGGGATGTTTCTGTACTCCCTCCACGACCCGGTCATAAGCCGCTTTCGCCGGATGATGACCATGGAGCAGTTCCGCTCTCCGGAACTGTCCGCCCTGTATTCCCAACGGTATGTAGACCGGCTGACCGCTTACCACGGGGAGATCTTCCGCAGTCTCATAGCCGCAGGAGAGCTTCTTCCGCTGGATCCGGATACGCTGGCCATGCTTTATACCGCCCCGCTTATGACTTTTTTAGGCATATGCGACCGGCAGCCGGAACGGGAGCAGGAGTGTCTGGAAAAGCTGGAGGCGCATGTGCGGCTGTTCTTCCGCAGTTTTCGCAACCCCGTTTTATCCGGTGGGAAATGACGGCAGGGATGCCTGTAAAAAGATATGACCCCGGAGCACGGCGGCCGGAAAAGGATATAAACAGCGGATCGTTCCGCATAAGAGGCGAAAGAAAGCACGTTTTTCCGCCGCTGTATGTGCAGAGGTGAAACGGGCGATGTGCATTGGAGGCTAAAAAGCATATGAAAAAAACGTTTTTGCAGAAGCTGGGTCTTTTGGGTATTGTGAGTTTGCTTTCCTATACGGCGGCGGTGGTATTCTCGCCCCTTGCCTATCCGGGGTACGATTGGATGGCGCAGGCGGTCAGCGACCTGAGCGCCGCAGATGCGCCCTCCCTCGCCCTGTGGAACCGGCTGAGCGCTTTTTACAACGTTAGCGAAGTGGTCTGCGCCACGGTGGTATGTATCGGCATACAGGGGCAGAAAACCAGGCTGCTGCGCACGGGCGTATACCTGTTTGCCGCCATGGAATGGATCTCGGCCATAGGGTACCGGATGTTCCCCCTCAGCAGCAGCGGTTATGCGGGGGCCTTTCAGGATGTGATGCATATGGCGGTCACGGGGGTGGTGGTGATGCTGTCCATTGTTTCGCTGACCTTCTGCATCGCAGCGGGGATCCGGAATAAGGACTGTCGTTCTTACGGCATTTGCGCCGGGGTCGCGCTGGGGCTGATGCTTGTGGGGGCTGTGGGCATGAAGCTGGTGCCCGCCCGGTACTTCGGCATTGTGGAGCGGTGCAGCGTGTTTGCCGTCGCGGGCTTTAATGCCGCTTCAGGTCTGCATCTGTTCTGCGGCATGGCGGATCCGAAAACGACGGATCCGGCATAACTTTGGAGGGAGCGTTTACAAATGGAAAACGTATTGGCTTTTTTGCGGGCAGCCATGCCATGGATATCCCTGGGCCTGCTTGTCATGTTCTTCTGTGTTCGCCCGAACATACGCAGACACAGGGCGGAGGAGGATTATGCTGCGGAGGGAATGTGTATGGGCATGTGCCATGGTTTGGCCTTCGGCTCTCTGATCGGAGAAGGGAACGGAGGGCTTGGCACCTCTCTGGGGATGCTGATCGGACTTGCCGCGGGGCTGTGCCTGCATAAAAAGGAGAAACGTCATGAGAAATAAGATTTATCCGCGCCCTGGCGATACGCAGATCGTATATCTGCAGGACGTAGTCAACGGCCCCAATATTGAGGTGGGAGCCTACACCATATACAACGACTTCGTTCATGATCCCCGGGATTTTGAAAAGAATAACGTGCTGTATCATTACCCTGTCAACGGAGACAGGCTGAAAATAGGCAAATTCTGTTCCGTTGCCTGCGGCGCAAAGTTTCTGTTTACCAGCGGCAATCACAGCCTGCGGTCTTTGTCTACGTATACCTTCCCCATCTTCTATGAACAATGGGGGCTTGATCCGAAGAATATCCGGGACGCATGGGACAATAAAGGCGATATTGTGATCGGGAACGATGTGTGGATCGGCTATGAAGCCGTGATCCTTTCCGGCGTTACCGTGGGGGATGGAGCCGTCATCGGCACCCGGGCGGTGGTAACAAAGGATGTGCCGCCTTACACCATTGTGGGGGGCGTGCCTGCCAGACCTATCCGCCGGCGCTTTGACCCGCAGACCATTGCCCGGCTGGAAGAGCTGCGCTGGTGGGACTGGGAGGAAGAGCGGATCGCCCGGAACCTGAGCGCCATTCAGTCCGGCCGGCCGGATCTGCTGGAATGACGTTTTTCTGTACGGCAGGCTGTATGCCTGGGGCCGGTTGTGGTATACTCATGACCGGAACCGAAAGTAAGAGAGGATTACCCCTGCATGAAGAAGCTTTTAAGCGCCAATACCATAAAACTTATTGCCATTGCCGCCATGACGCTGGATCACATAGCCTGGTGGCTGTTTCCCGGGTATCCCAGGGAGGCGCTGCCCCTGCTGCTGCACATGATAGGCCGGATCACCTGCCCCGTCATGTGTTATTTCATTGCGGAGGGATATCATCATACCCGGGATATACACAGGTATACCCGGCGGCTGTTCGGGTTTGCCCTGCTGGCGCATTTTGCCTATGTGTTTGCCTCGGCGGGGTTTGAAGGCTGGCGTTCGTTTATTCCCTTCTGGAACGGAAGCCTGCTGAACCAGACCAGCGTTATGTGGTCTTTGGCCTGGGGGCTGGTGATGCTGCGGGTGGCCGGCAGCCGGCAGATCCGCCGGGAGAGCCTGCGGGTGCTGCTGATCCTGCTCATATGCCTGATCTCCTTCCCTGCCGATTGGAGCTGCATTGCCAGCCTGTGTGTGCTGGCCTTTGGCACCAACCGGGGCAATTTTAAAAAGCAGATGCTGTGGATGGTCTTTTATGTGGCCCTGTATGCACTGGTCTACTGCCTGGCGCTGGATGTGGTCTATGGGCTTTTGCAAATGGCGGTGGTGCTCGCCATCCCCATTCTATGGCTTTATAACGGAAAGCGGAGCAATTCAGGCAAGAGCAGCCCTCTTATGAAGTGGCTTTTCTATGTGTACTATCCCCTGCACCTGTTTGTGATCGGCCTTTTGCAGCTGCTGGACTGACAGGGACTTTGGCCGGCGCTTTGGGCAGCGGCGTGCTTCGGGCGGCGCCGGGCTAATGATTGTGAGTGCTTTTTTGGTTCGCTTGTAGCGGGTCTGGTTTTCCAAGGCAACAACAAGCGAACCGTTTTCTGCGGGGATGCTGCCATATAATAACTCTCAGTCTTCAGGAACTCTCTTGCAGCAGCTTATCCGGCATTACAAGCTTGCTGCATGTGCTTTATCTAAAAACCCGTTTTGTAAAATAAAATTATCTCCTGCTTTCTTTTCGGTTATCGGCGTTGATTGCATGCGCTCCTGGCAATTACAAAAATACCTGCCAGCATTTCGGCTACAGACAGCCCCAATAGAATTCCTGCGAAAAAGTCTTTGACATCTGAGCCGCCAAAGGTATGCGATAATGCTTGAAGAGCAATTCCCATAACAATAAGGATAACGCCAGCCAGCATTACTTTTTGCTTTTCTAATTCCTGCGTTCTTCTCAATAAATCCAGGATCTGTTCGTCATCATACACACGAATGCTTTTATCGTCAGCTTCTTCACCATCCATCAATTCAGAAACCGATACCTTCAGTTCTTCACACAAGTTCTTGATCACAGCATAGTCGGGCATACATTTTCCTGTTTCCTACTTTGAAATGGTTTTGTTTGAAACACCCAAGCGTTCGGCAAGCTGTTCCTGGGTTAAATTCAGTTCTTTTCGTTTTTTGGCAATAAATTTTCCTGTTTTGATCTGTTCCATTTTTGAAACCTCCTTCGCTTCATTGTGATAAGCATAATATCCTCACAGCCAAAATCACATCCCCTATAAGGCGAATATAAGAGGAACAGCTGAGCAGCCTTCGCCTTTGAAGCCGTTATGATGTTAAGTGTTTTTTTCGGCTTCCTTATCTGACGCTGCCCGATATGCGCGGCTCTCCACATACGCCATCATACGGTTATACAGCACCATATAGAAAAGTATGGCGAGCATACTGCCGATTGCGCCCAAAAGCGCATAAGAACCGCTGCCTCGTAATTTTAGCGCTGTCCATATTATAAGACCTGTCCACGCCGCAATACACAGCATGATAGCTGCAATATGTTCATGCAGCCATTTTCTCTTAAAAACGTTATCTTTTCTTTCAGCGTAAAGGTGCTGTTGTTCAGCGCCGTAACCAGGTTATTGTCGGCGACTTTCCTGAAATCCTCCGCCCAAAGCCGTTCGCCGCTGATAAGTTCGTTGATGCTTACCCCGAATTCCTTTGACAGCAGCGACAGCATTTCAACATCGGGCATATAGTTGCCGTTTTCCCAACGGGAAATGGTTTTGTTGGTCACACCGAGCTTTTCTCCGAGCTGGGCTTGTGTTAAGCCCTGTTCTTTCCGCAGGGCGGCGATAAATTTGCCTATCTTCGTCTGATCCATTTGTGTTCCCTCCGAAGAAAAGTATAGCAAGGTTTCCGCAAAATGTCCTCCCCATAAACAGCGAATGAGCTGCCCGCAAAATGTAAAACGCATTTTTTATTATCAAAATCGGTCATTGTCAGCGCACTTCTCTTTGGGTTTATTGTTCAAGTCAGGATGTCTGTGGGTAACTTTGCGGGCAGGGCATGGGGCTGGTTTCTGTGAGAAAGATGCGGGGCGGCCTTCCGCCTTTGCTTTATTGCGCGCTTTACCGGAATATGATATTATACTGAACACCGCCGTCAAGTGCTGCAGCAGCCCCAATGCGCTGCCGGGCGGCAGAGCGTTTTGCATATCCCTGCGGAGAGGACGGCACCCAAAGCGTAATGAGGATGGCGGGGATCATTGGAAAAAGCAGGGGCTGCCTGCCCGGGCGCGGAGATCCTGAGAATTGAAATAAAACGAAGCAGAAAAAGCAAAGCGCAACAGCCCATTGGATCGATCCTGAAGTATTGGAATTGGTGGTGACAATATGCCCCTTATTATCGTTCGTAACGACATCACAAAAATGAATACAGATGCCATTGTCAACGCGGCAAACGAAACCCTTCAGGGCGAAGGCAGCGTGGATGGATGTATCCACCGTGCGGCGGGGCCGGAGCTGCTGGCCGAGTGCCGGGCGCTGGGCGGCTGCAGAACCGGCAGCGCCAGGATCACCAAGGCGTATCGTCTGCCCTGCAAGTATGTGATCCATACCGTCGGCCCCCTGTGGAACGGCGGTAAGTACGGCGAGCGGGAACAGCTCGCCTCCTGCTATCGCACCAGCCTTGCGCTGGCGAAGGAGCACGGCTGTGAGACGGTGGCATTTCCGCTGATCTCCTCCGGCGTTTTTGGCTATCCCAGGGATCAGGCTCTCCGTGTGGCGGTGGACACCATCAGCGAATTCCTCGCAGAGAACGACATGACGGTGTACATCGTCATTTTCGACCGCGCGGCGTACCAGATCGGCAATAAGCTGTTCGCGGACATCGCCGCCTACATCGACGACCACTATGTGGATGCCCACACCGACTCCCGCCGGGAGCGGATGCGCCGGATGGGCGTCGTCGAAAGCCGGATGCTGACCGCCTACGAGGACGCGTCCATGGCGACCTCCGGGCTGGACGAGGCGCTTGCGCATTTGGACGCCGGATTTTCGGAGACGCTGTTGAAGCTCATCGACCGCAGCGGCAAAAAGGACACCGAGGTTTACAAGAAGGCCAACGTAGACCGCAAGCTGTTCTCGAAAATCCGCAACAACCCGGACTACAAGCCCTCCAAGCCCACGGCGGTGGCCTTCGCCATCGCGCTGGAGCTGAGCCTGCCGGAGACCCGCGACCTCATCGCCCGCGCGGGCTATGCTCTCAGCCCCAGCAGCAAGTTCGACGTCATCATCGAATACTTTATCATGCAGCGGGACTATGACATTTTCAAGATCAACGAGGCACTGTTTGCCTTTGATCAGAGCTTGTTAGGAGCGTAAAAATAATGAAAAATCAAATGGATTGGGAGTTCTTTCTTCGCGAATTGACTGTCGGCGTAAATATTGACGAGACCTGCTTTTATTTCAGTGATGACCCCAATGAGGAAGAACATTATCTCGGCTACTTACCACAGTACGACAAGCCGTACTGGGTAGGTTACTGCGATATAGACGGCGGATGCGACTTTGATACAGCGGAAGAGCTTGTTCAGGCGAAAATTTTTAACGGAAAAAGCCTTAAGGAGCGCTGGAACCGTGTTGTAATTTGCAGCATTGAGGGCCTCAGCTACGAAGATTGGTTGGAAGATTTTGAGCATGAGCCGGTGAATCCTCAAAGTGATGAAATTATTAAATAGAACAGGAGCGTGAACCATGACTTTTATCTGCTACCCCAAATGCACTACCTGCCGGAAGGCGCAAAAGTGGCTGGACGAGAACGGCATTTCCTATACATTCCGAGACATCAAAATGGAACATCCCACTTATGAGGAACTGGCCGCCTGGCACCGGCGCAGCGGACTGCCGCTGAAGAAGTTTTTTAACACCAGCGGCCTGCTCTATAAGTCCATGGAACTGAAAGACAGGCTGCCCGCCATGAGCGAGGACGAGATGCTGAAGCTCCTTGCCGCAGACGGTATGCTGGTCAAGCGCCCGCTGCTGGTGGGGGACGATTTCGTCCTTGTGGGCTTCAGGGAAGCAGAGTGGGCGGAGCGCCTGAAAACAAAATAAATGTCGCCCGGCAGGCGACCAACCCCTCCTTCGGATGCGCTACAATGGCAGCGTAATCAAACGAAGGAGGGTTTTTATTATGACAGAACTGGTTTTCATCCTGGACCGCAGCGGTTCCATGGCGGGACTGGAGGCAGATACCATCGGGGGCTTCAACTCCATGATCGCCAAACAGAAGAAAGAAGCAGGAGAGGCGCTGGTCTCCACGGTACTCTTTGACAACGAGAGCGTGGTCATTCATGATCGTTTGCCTCTTGGCAAAGTGCCGCCCATGACCGGAAAGGAGTATTTCACTCGCGGCTGCACGGCGCTGCTGGACGCTGTGGGCGGGGCCATCCATCATATCGGCAACATCCACAAATACGCCCGCCGGGAGGATGTGCCGAAAAAGACCATGTTCATTATCACCACCGACGGTTACGAAAACGCCAGCCGCCGCTATGACTACGGGACGGTGCAGCGCATGATCCGGCGGCAAAAGGAGAAGTACGGCTGGGAGTTCCTTTTTCTGGGCGCCAACATCGACGCGGCAAAGGAAGCGGCCCGCTTCGGCATCGACGCCGACCGTGCGGTGAACTACAAGTGCGATGAAGCCGGTACGGCGCTTAATTACGAGGTCATCAGTGAGGCCGTGTGCAGCGTCCGCGCCGCAAGAGCTCTCAGTGCCGACTGGAAGCACCGTATCGATGAGGATGTACAGAAGCGGGGACGGTGATACCCGTGTACGGTGCAATTTTGGGTGATATCGTGGGCAGCCCCTACGAATTCGACTGCAACAACTGCAAGACCAAGGATTTCCCGCTGTTCAGCCGGCGGTCCCAATTTACGGACGATACGGTAATGACGCTGGCTGTGGCAAAAGCGCTGCTGGATACGCATAGGCAGGAGGATGCCGCTATCAAAGCGGCGCTGGTGCGGGAGATGCAGCGGCTGGGCCGCCTCTATCCTGACAGAGGCTATGGCGCACGGTTTGAAGGCTGGCTGTATGAGGAGGATCCGCAGTCCTACCACAGCTATGGCAACGGCAGCGCCATGCGGGTGTCTCCGGCGGCGTGGCTGGCGGAGGATATGACGGAGGCATTGCATCTGGCACAGCTCACCGCCGAGGTGACCCACGACCACCCGGAGGGCATCCGGGGCGCACAGGCCGCCGCCGCCATCTTTCTTGCCCGCACGGGCTGCAGCAGGGCAGATATCAGGGCGTATGTGGAGCGTGCGTTCGGGTATGATCTGGGCCGCACCTGTGACGAGATCCGCCCCGCCTATCGTCATGTGGAGAGCTGCCGGGAGACAGTGCCGCAGGCCGTCACTGCATTTCTGGAAAGCACGGGTTTTGAGGATGCACTACGCACGGCGGTATCTCTCGGCGGCGACAGCGATACGCTGGCTGCCATCACCGGCAGCATCGCCGAGGCTTTTTACGGCGTGCCGGAGAATTTGAAGCAGGAGTGCCGTCAACGGCTGACCCCGGAGCTGGCCGGGATACTGGAAAAGTTTGAAAGTGTGCTTTAACAGCGGCGAAGTGTGCGGCAGACTGTATTGCAGAGAAAAAATAGGGCGGGAACTGTCAGGATAATTTTGAATTTCCCTGATGTGCTGCATGATATGGAGGATTGACCCGAAACGGGGGAACCGGATTCGGCATGCAAGCACCCATAAGGAATGCAGCAAAGCTGAACCTCTGCACCATATCATCGATGGCGCCGGGCAAGACAGCGCCGCAGGGCCAGAGATAAGCCCTGTGTGAGCCGCAAACGCAGGTTCGGCATGGGCTGCGGCGTCCACTATTGTCAGAACCTGTGCTGCCGCTCCGTATCTTCTCGATGTATTGTTTCCGGGCGGTTCTGAAGCCGAAAGCGGTCTTCATCCTGTCGGCGGCAAAAGGATATCGGCGGCATGCTGCTCCTTATGCTCCCGGCATGGAGCGGGGGCAGATCGCCATGCTGGCTGCGGAGCCATCGTCATTCGGAATACACAGGGGCGATAAAAGATCCGCAGCACACTGTGTGTATTTTGCGCCTGTGCCGCCTGCATAAGAAGACACGGCGTTTTTCCGACGGCTCTTCAGGTATACAGGCTGATGCGGCCGGAAAACACCTGCAGCAAAGTATCGACCAGTCCCTGATGACCGGGGCCCGCCAGATCATAGACCGTCAGGTGCCGGGGGGCCATGCTTACCAGCAGGCTTACCAGCCCTTCCTGCGATGGGTCGGCGTACTCGATGCACAAAGCCTCCTTATCCGTCAGGGTACAGCTGCCGTCCTCGTGGAGGCACAGCTGCAGCTCCTCCAGCTTATCCGGCTGCTCCTGCACATAGCCCTGCAGCAGGGAGATCAGTTCCCCATACTCCTTCTGCAGCAGCAGCTGGGCGGCGGCCTGCTCTATGCACAGTTCCCAGAACAGCAGGGTCCCCTCCATGCGGAAGCGCATATACCCCTCCAGGCAGAGCCGGTTTTCCCGCCGCAGATAGGCGGTCAGCTGCCGCTTCAGGAGGGTGGTATCCTCCTGGCTCCGGGCAGCCCGGGCGGCGGAAAGCACCAGCGAGCGCTTTTCCTCCAGGGAAAATGGGGTTCCGTCCGCCATGGCGGAAAGGGCAAAGACCAGCAGATCCCGGCAAAGTACCTCGCACAGGGCCTCTGCCAGAAGCTCGGCTCCTTTGGCGCCTTCTATGGTCACGGCGCAGCCCATGGCTGCTTCACCCAGGGCAAAGGGGGCATGGGCCGCCAGCAGCCGCCGCCGGAGCAGGGCCGCCGTGTCCACATCGTATTCAGCTGTATGGATGATCCAGGAGGGCATCCGCTTCTTCCTTCCTTGCAAAGCCTATGCAGCATCTTATGAGATCTGGTGCTTATTCTGTGCCGATTTTGCCCAAGTATTCCTGTGCAAGTTTTAAGGATTTTTCCGGTACCCGCTATATAATATAAAATTCCGCATAAAAATTTGCAAAAACCTCTTTACAAACGCATAAATAGGGAGTATCATATCGAAAAACGCAAGGAGGAAAGCACCATGACGCAAGCGCTTCGGCAAACGGCATCCCGTCGGCAGGCGTTCTCTGCCCGTTCCATGGCGCTGGTCTCCGTCAGCGTTCGCTTTGCGCTGTCCGTTATTATTCTGGCTGTCGTTCTGCTGGCAGTCATTATTAGCGGAACATAGCGCAAGGCAGCAAACCGGCAAACACGGTCCTGCAAGCCTTGCAGGACCGTTTTTTTATGAATGATCACAAGGAGGAAACAAAAATGAAACACGTATTTTTCAAACGGGTAATGGCCATGGCCGCAGCGCTCATGATGCTTATGAGTCTTATGGCCTGCTCCAAGGGCAGCGACGGCGGCAGCCAGGCAGCCAAAGACGCCGATACCATTAAAGTGGGCATGCTGGGGCCGTTCACCGGCGATAATGCAGTATACGGTCTGGCAGTGCGTAACGGCGTGGAGCTGTATATGAACCAGTATAACGAAAAGGGCGGCGTAAACGGCAAGAAGATCCAGATGTTCTTTTATGACCAGAAAGGCGATTCTACCGAAGCCATTACCGTATTCTCCCGTATGGTGGAGCAGGACGGCATCACCGCGCTTATCGGCGATGTGCTCACGGGCAACACCATTGCCGTGGCAGGAGAGGCTTATCCCATCCACATGCCCATGATCACCGCCTCTGCTACCGCCGAGGCCGTTACCTATGACGCCGCAACGGATACGGTATACGACAACGTGTTCCGCACCTGCTTTACCGATCCCTTCCAGGGGGAAAAGATGGCCAGCTTTGCTTATGAAAAGCTGGGAGCCAAAACCGCAGCCGCCATCTATAAGAACGGCGATGATTATTCCGTAGGCCTGAAGGACGCCTTTGTAAAAAAGTGCCAGGAACTGGGCATTGAAGTGGTGGATCAGGAAGGGTATGCCGCCGGCGATATGGACTTTAAGGCACAGCTGACCAATATCCATGCCAAGAACCCGGACGTGATCTTCTGCCCCAACTACTATGAGGATGACGGACTGATCGTTTCTCAGGCCCGTGAGATCGGCCTTACCGCTACCTTCCTGGGCGGAGACGGCTGGGCAGGCGTAAAGAACTATGCTTCCGCTGAGAATCTGGAGGGCAGCTACTACTGCTCCGCCTATGCTTCCGGTACTCCCGAGGTAGCCGCCTTTGAAGAAGCTTATATCGCCGCTTACGGCAAGGATTCCCTGAACATGTTTGCCGCTCTGGGCTATGATGCGGCCATGTGTATGGCCCGGGCTCTGGAAGAAGCCGAAAAGACCGGGGAAGTTCCCGGATCCGAAGCCTATAAGCAGGCCGTTATCGATGGTATCCGCAACAGCTGCGGGGATCTGGCGGGCATCACCAGCCCCTCCGGCTACAGCTTTGACGAACATAACAACCCCATCAAGGATGCGGTCATCATGCATCTTGAAAACGGCGAAGAGGTCTTCAGCCAGAACTACTAAGTACCCCCGGCGTCCCGTCCGGTTCCCTGTGGGAGCCGGGCGGGCGCTGTCCGGCGCTCATGCCTTTTTGCAATGACGGCAGGGCAAACGGAGCGTCTGTTTGTATGTATTAAAAACGAAAGGTAAAAGAACTCTATGTTTCCCTGGTCCATGATCTTCCGGCAGCTCATCAACGGGCTCCAGGCGGGGGCGGTGTTCGCTCTCATCGCCATAGGCTACAGCATGGTCTATGGCATCATCTCTCTGCTGAACTTTGCACACGGAGACGTGATCATGGTGGGCGGATATGTGCTTTGGGCTGCGCTGAGCCTGATGCATCCCCTGCTGGCCATGGTGCTGGCGGTGGCTGCCTGCACGCTGCTGGGGGTGGTCATAGAAAAGGCCGCCTATAAGCCCCTGCGCAAATCCCCCCGTATTTCCCTGCTGATCACCGCCATAGGCGTAAGCTACCTGCTGCAGAACGTGATGCAGCTGCCCATATTCCTGGGAGCGGGCAAGCAGGATGTTTCCGCCCTGAAGGCCTATCTTGATCTGCCGGATGTGCAGCTGGGGCCCAATGTGGCCCTTTCCGGTACGGCGCTGCTTACCCTGGTGGTTACGGCCGTGACCATGATCGCCCTGACGCTGCTGGTGCGCAACACCCCCATGGGCAAGGCCATGCGGGCGGTCTCGGAAGATCCGGAGGCGGCCCAGCTTATGGGCATCCCCGTGGACAGGACCATCAGCTTCACCTTTGCGCTGGGGTCTGCTCTGGCGGGCATCGGCTCCATCCTCTATTGCGCCGCCTACCCGCAGGTGGGGGCCACCATGGGCTCCATGCTGGGCCTGAAGGCTTTTGTAGCGGCGGTGCTGGGAGGCATCGGTTCCATCCCCGGCGCCATGATCGGCGGGCTGCTTATCGGTCTGGTGGAGGCGCTTACCGCGGCGGTGGGCCTTTCCACCTGGAAAGACGGGGTGGTCTTTGCCATTCTTATTCTGGTGCTGCTGATCAAGCCTACGGGCATCATGGGCCACAAAGTGCAGGAAAAGGTGTAAGGAGGCCGCCATGGAGAAAAAGCGTATTCTTATCCCCGTTCCCTGGATGTATCTGATCAACGCAGTGCTGTTTGCCCTGTTTCTTCTGGGGGGCAGTTTGCTGATCTCCGGGGGCGTGCTCTCCGGCTACTACAGCAAGGTAGTGGTAAAGATCGGTATCTATATCATTCTGGCAGTCTCGTTGAATGTGGCCACCGGGTATCTGGGGCAGCTGCCTTTGGGTCATGCGGGTTTTATGGCCGTGGGCGCCTATGCTTCCGCCATTTTCATGACCCGTCTGGGGCTCAGGGGCCAGGGGGCCTTTGCCGTGGCAGCGGTGCTGGGCGGTCTGGCGGCGGCGTTGGCAGGTTTCCTTATCGGCATTCCCGCTCTGCGGCTGAAGGGGGATTATCTGGCCATCATCACGTTGGGCTTCGGGGAGATCATCCGGGTCATCCTCACCAATCTGGATGACGTGCTGGGCTTTTCCTTTACCGGGGGAGCGGGAGGCCTGCTGGGCATCCCAAAGACTACCAACTTTTTGAACACCTTTTTGTGGGTAGGAATCACCTGCTTTCTGATCCACACCCTGATGAAATCCCGTCATGGCCGGGCCATTTACGCCATCCGGGAAAATGAGATCGCCGCAGAGGCTTCCGGCATCCCGGTAACAGCCTATAAGACCTTTGCCTTTGTGGTCTCCGCCTTTTTTGCAGGGGTAGCCGGGGCCCTGTACAGCGGGTACCTGGGCATACTCAAGCCGGATAACTTCAAGTTCATGACTTCCATTGAGATCCTGGTCATGGTAGTGCTGGGGGGCATGGGGTCCATGCTGGGCTCCGTGGTTTCGGCGGCGGTGCTTACCGCCCTGCCGGAGGCTTTGCGGGTGTTCAGCGACTGGCGGATGATCGCCTATGCGCTGCTGCTGATCCTGGTAATGATCTTCAAGCCCTCAGGGCTTATGGGCCAGTATGATTTTTCCATGAAGCGGAGTCTGGAGGCCCTCCTGAACGGGGATCTGATCCATAAGTGGAAGGCCAGGGCGCAGAAACGCCGGGCCATGCAGGCAAAGAAGAAGGAGGGTAAGGCAAATGGATAAGCTGGTACCTTTTCCCAGCAGAGCGCTGGTACCCCAGCGGGATGCAGACAGGCAGCCCATTCTGGAAACCTATAATCTGGGGGTGGACTTTGCGGGCCTGACCGCCGTGGACGATGTGAGCATGGTGCTGGGACCTACGGAGATCTCCGGTCTGATCGGCCCCAACGGGGCGGGGAAGACTACGGTGTTCAACCTGCTTACCGGAGTCTATCAGCCCACCCGGGGCACCATCATGCTGGACGGTTTCTCCGTGGCGGGCAAATCGCCCAGCCAGATAGCACGCATGGGCATTGCCCGTACCTTTCAAAACATCCGGCTGTTTAAGGAAATGTCGGTAGAGGACAACATCCGGGTCGGACTTAACCACACCCTGCGCACCAATCCCCTGCAGGCCATGCTCCGCCTGCCCGCCTACTGGAAGGAGGAGAAGCAGTCCCACGAAAAGGCCATGGAGCTGCTGCATCTGTTCCACATGGAAAATCTGGCTCAGGATAAGGCCGGGAGCCTGCCCTATGGGGCGCAGCGGCGGCTGGAGATCCTGCGGGCGCTGGCCTCCTCCCCCCGTCTGCTGCTGCTGGATGAACCGGCTGCGGGCATGAACCCTTCGGAAACAGAGGAGCTTATGGAGACCATCGTACGCATCCGGGATACCTTCCATGTGGCCATTCTGCTTATTGAGCACGATATGAATCTGGTCATGGGCATTTGCGAGGGCATCATGGTGCTGGATTACGGCAAGGTCATTGCCAAGGGAGATCCGGCGGATATCCGCAGCAATCCGGAGGTCATCCGGGCCTATCTTGGAAAGGAGGCATAAATGGAGCTGCTTCGCATAGAGAATTTGCAGGTGTATTACGGCCCTATTCATGCCGTAAAGAATGTATCCTTTCATCTGGAACAGGGGGAGATCCTCTCGCTGATTGGTGCCAATGGGGCAGGAAAGTCTACCATCCTCAAGACCATTTCTGGCATACAGCCGCCCAAGTCCGGCAGCGTATACTTTGAGGGGACGGATATCACCCATATGCCGCCCCATAAGATCGTGCGCAGGGGGCTGGTGCAGGTGCCCGAGGGACGGAGGATCTTTTTGAAGATGTCCGTCCGGGAAAATCTGGAAATGGGCGCTTACTGCCAGAAAAGCGGCAGGAAGGAATCCATGGAGGAGGTCTTCGCCTGGTTCCCCCGGCTCAAGGAGCGGATGGGGCAGGTGGCCGGCACCCTTTCCGGGGGGGAACAGCAGATGCTGGCCATGGGCCGGGCCCTTATGAGCAAGCCCAAGCTGATGATGCTGGACGAACCTTCCATGGGGTTGGCGCCTTTGCTGGTGGAGGAAATATTCGAAATCATTCAGGCTCTGCACAAGGCGGGGGTCACCATCCTGCTGGTGGAGCAGAACGCCAAAAAGGCACTCTCCATTGCAGATCGGGCCTGTGTGCTGGAAACGGGTCGGCTGGTGCTTTCCGGTACGGGAGCAGAGCTTTCGCAAAGCCCGGAGGTAAAAAAAGCCTATCTGGGCGGCTGAGAATCGGATCATTAAATTAAGGAAGGAACCGGAGTGCCGGTTCCTTTTATAATGTCTCATAGCTGCCGGGTTAATGACAAAACGATCAGTTTATTGTTTTTGCGCGAAATATGGCTTATGCATGGCAGCCTCCATGGAGACGGGAGCTGCTTTTCTGCATTCCGTTCGGCTTTTGGGGAGGGCATATGGAAGCGGTCGGCTATGATCTTTAC
>ERZ809224.1011-NODE-1011-length-22368-cov-9.154349_pt1 | contig 22368 bp, 14 predicted proteins | sample MGYA00520513_ERZ809224 | MGnify/ENA primary metagenome ERZ809224 (study PRJEB31576, sample SAMEA3212658) | Homo sapiens | biome: human-gut; feature: human gut; material: fecal | place: Sweden | collected 2012 ... | reverse complement strand
CATGACCTGGACCTCGATATCGATAAGATTCCTTTGGACGACAAAGAAACCTATGAACTGCTGAGCCGTGGCGATACAACTGCGATATTCCAGCTGGAAAGCGGCGGTATGCGGAAATATCTACAGGAACTCAAACCCGAACGCTTTGAAGATATTATCAGTATGGTTTCCCTTTACCGTCCGGGACCGATGGACAACATCCCCAATTTTATCGCACGAAAAACCGGAAAAGAAAAAATAGAATACCTTATTCCGGAGATGAAAAATTATCTGGAAGAGACATACGGCATCACGGTATATCAGGAGCAGGTGATGCTGCTTTCCCGTTCGCTGGCCGGTTTTACCCGCGGTGAATCCGATAAATTGCGGAAAGCCATGGGAAAAAAGAAAAAATCCGAGATGGACGCCCTGCAGAAAAAATTCTACGATGGCGGAGTTAATAATGGACATTCCCTGGAGAATCTTAAATTTATTTGGAGCGAATGGGAAAAATTCGCCTCTTATGCATTCAATAAATCCCATGCAACCTGTTACGCATTTGTGGCTTATCAGACTGCTTACCTGAAAGCCCATTATCCGGCGGAATTTATGGCGGCCAACCTGACCAACAACCTCGACAATTTAGACAAAATCACGCAACTTATCGATGACACCACCCGGATGGGTATTCGTATCCTGAGTCCGGATATCAATGAATCCGACCTGATGTTCACGGTTAACAAAAAAGGAGATATCCGTTTCGGACTCGCAGCTTTAAAAGGTGTGGGACATTCGGCGGTCGAGTCGCTTATCGCGGAACGCCGGGAGAACGGACCATTCGCCAACATCTTTGAATTTGTAAAACGGATCAACCTCAGGAACTGCAATAAAAGAACGATCGAGTCCATGGCTTATGCAGGCGTTTTCGATTGTTTCACCAACATGAACCGGGCACAATTCTTTTGCCAGGATAAAAACGGATCTTCCTTTATTGAAAAATTGATCAATTTCGGTACTAAATCCCAATCCGAGCAGAGCCAGAACCAGATCTCCATATTCGACGATAGTCCGGAGATGGGAGAACTGGTATATCCGGAAATTCCTCCGTGTCCGCCCTGGCACCCGATCGAGCAACTTAAGCATGAGAAAGATATAGCCGGGTTTTACATTTCCGGTCACCCGCTGGACAGCCATAAATTGGTGATCCAGAACTTTACCACCGTTCAGCTGACTACACTTAATAATCCTTCTTTATATCCGAAATTAAGTAGTCGCCCGGTCAACTTTGCGGGCATTGTGACGGAATCGCAGCGGCTGATGACCAAATCCAATAAAGATTTCGGTAAAATCACGCTGGAAGATTACTCCGGGGAGTATCAATGGTTGCTTTTCGGTGAAGACTATACCCGTTTCAGGCATTTGTTTGAAGTTGGTAAGCAACTTTTCGTGAAAGCTACTATTAAAGAGCAATTCCGGGGAAAAGATTACGCAGGTGAGAAACAGTATAATATCATTCCGATCGATATATTTTATCTGCACGATGCCTGTGAAAAGCTCTGTAAAGAGGCCTTATTATCCGTCAACATAAAAGATATATCAGGAAATCTCGCTTATCTTCTCCAGGAAACAATCGAAAAATCCAAAGGACAGGTACCTTTATCGTTGCAGGTTATATCAAATACGGATGATTTTGCCACAAATTTCGGAAACTTTAAACTTAAGGTGAATCCCGAAATTTTTGCCGCCAATTTAAAATTGATGATTCCCCATAAACTTACGTTAAAATAATGAGGGATTTTGAAATAAAATGCCATTTTCCGGCACTTTATATATCCAAAGTTATCCAATTATTTATTATATTTGCGCCATGTTTCAAATAAGTAACGAGTTTATCCGGAAAATAATTCCTCTTCTTATTTGAGGTGATTTTAGACTAATTTTCTCACCATGTTCCTAACTATCGAAAATATTTTACTTATAGGTTCGATTTTATTATTGGTGAGTGTTATAGCCGGAAAAGCTTCTTACCGTTTTGGCATCCCTACTCTTTTGTTATTCTTGTTTATCGGAATGCTGGCCGGATCGGAAGGCATCGGGAAAATAGAGTTTAACAATCCGGCCGTTGCCCAGTTTATCGGAATATTCTCCCTTAATTTCATCCTCTTTTCCGGAGGACTTGAAACCAACTGGAAATCCATAAAGCCTATTTTATGGCAGGGAATTTCGTTATCGACCGTAGGGGTATTACTTACCGCTATTATCCTGGGAACTTTTATCTGGCTTATTACGGATTTTACTATCTACGAAGGCCTTTTGCTGGGCTCCATTGTATCTTCCACAGATGCGGCAGCCGTATTCTCCATTCTCCGTTCGAAAAATCTCGCACTTAAGAATAATCTTCGTCCCACTTTAGAACTTGAAAGCGGTAGTAATGATCCTATGGCGAACATTTTGACCATCGCTTTCCTGGGACTGGTATTAAATCCGGAACAAAGCGCATGGGCTCTTATCCCGCTTTTCCTGAAACAGATGATACTGGGTATCCTTGGCGGATTTTTATTCGGTAAATTAAGTAAGTTCGTGATCAACCGTATCAAACTGGAACTGGACGGATTATATTCGGTATTGGTGATCGCCCTGATGTTCCTTACCTATTCGGCAACCACCGTATTCCAGGGAAACGGATTTATGGCCGTGTATATTTGCGCCGTTTATCTGGGCAACCAGGACCTGATGCATAAAAGGACCATTTTTAAAATGTTCGACGGTTTTGCGTGGCTCATGCAGATCATCCTCTTCTTAACACTCGGATTACTGGTATTCCCTTCACAGATCATTGCCGTGGCAGGAATAGGCATTTTGATATCGGTATTCCTGATACTGGTAGCGCGCCCTTTAAGTGTATTTTTGAGCCTGATCCCGTTTAAAATGAAATTACGCAACCGGGTTTATATTTCCTGGGTGGGTTTACGCGGCGCGGTTCCTATTGTATTTGCCACTTACCCGCTAATCGCGGGTATTGATAAAGCCAATATCATATTCAATATCGTATTTTTCATCTCCGTAACCTCTGTGGTGATCCAGGGAAGTACGATCGAGCTGTTTGCCAAATGGTTGCGGGTAGCTATTCCGGAAAAAGTAAAAAAGAAATCGCCTGTGGAGGTTTTCCTTAACGAATATGCCAAAACCAGGATGGTGGAAATCGAAGTACCCGATGAAGGATATTCCGTTGGGAAGAAAATCCTTGACCTGCAATTTCCCCAGAATTCGATTATTGCCATGATCAACCGTAACCAAAAATTCCTGACTCCGAACGGCTCTACTGTGATAGAGCCTCACGATATTCTGGTAGTTCTTTCCGACAACCAGGACGGGATCGACAAAGTATATGAGTGTCTGGATATCGACAAGCCTGAAGAGGTCTAAATTCACCGGTTTATTTTACAATCGCAAAACGGCGTATACCGGATATCTGTTTTTGGTAACCGAATTTCCAGTATTTCAATTTCCTCCAGCCGGAACGGAATTTGGCGTAAATCCATAACCTGCAGCGATTCCATCAGCATAATGATACTTTCCGGAAAAACATACAGGGGATTTCCCCATGCGTTCAACTGTTCCAGTTTTTGAAGTTGTCCCAAATCGTCGGGTAATTTATAAAGTAGATTATTGTTTATACTCAGGACTTTCAATTCATTCAGATCACACAATTCGTCGGGCAGCCATACCAATCTATTATGGTCAAGGATAAGGTACTGAAGATTTTTAAATTCGTTTATCCTGTTGTTCAAACGAAGTAACTTACATCGTTGCACACTTAATTCCTGTAAGTTGGTCAGGGCAAAAACCGCTTCCGGCAATGAATCTGCTTTGGGTTTTCTTTTAAGATGTAAACGGTATACTTTTTCCGGTTCTTTTAAAGCGGCTTCCAACGAACGGTAAACCGGCTGTTTCCGCAATTCCGCTTCCGGGAGAATTTGGGCAAAACCCAATCCTGAATGCAAAAACAGAAATAAAACCGAAATCCATTTAGCAACCGAAAAAACCTCGTATTTCATCCTGATCTTTTTTAATTTGTGAAATCAATTGCTCTACGGAATCAAATTTGATGTCTCCCCGGATCTTTTTCCGGACCGAGAATTGTACCCGGCAACCATATATTTCGGAAGAAAAATCAAATACATGGATTTCTATGCTAAGTTCCTTCATCGAGAGCGTAGGCCGGTTTCCCACATACAACATTCCATAATAACAGCATTCCCCTATTATCACAGATACCGCAAAAACTCCGGTCTCCGTGAAAGTAATGCCCGGATCCAGCGCGATATTAAGCGTCGGAAATCCGAATTTCCTTCCGTTATGGAAACCTTCTATAACAGTTCCTGAATAAGGGTACCGGATCATGTCGGTCATGGTCATTTTGATTTATCCACAAAAGTACATTTATTTTTCAAAAAAATTTTATTTGGACGGTGAACAATTATCAAGTTTGGGTGTATAAATATTTGTAATATTTTCAAAAATAAAACAATTTATTACAATTTAATTTTTAAAATGCCAACTATTATGGAAAACGAAATTAACGTTATGCCCCGCATCGGCGATCCTGCTCCCCATTTTGAAGCCAGTACCACACAGGGAAAAATCAAATTCCCGGAAGATTTTAAAGGCAGGTGGGTTATTCTGTTCAGCCATCCTTCCGATTTTACGCCGGTATGTACTTCGGAATTCATGACATTCGGAAAAATGGCGGATGAATTTGAAGCGCTGAATTGCCAGTTATTAGGACTTTCCGTTGACGGTTTAAGCAGCCATATAGCCTGGTTAAGGACAATTAAAGAAAAAATAGAATACAAAGGAATGAAAAATGTAGATATCAAATTTCCTTTGATTGATGATATAACAATGAATGTAGCCAAGAAATACGGAATGATCCAGCCTGGGGAAAGCCAGACGGCAGCCGTACGCGCGGTCTTTTTTATCGATCCCAAAGCCATGATACGCACGATCCTGTATTATCCGTTATCATTAGGCAGGAATTTCCAGGAGATCAAAAGAGTATTGATAGGACTACAAACGAACGATAACTTCAGCGTTGCATTACCTGCCGACTGGCAACCCGGTGACGATGTCATTGTGCCGACGGCGGGAACCATGCAAATAGCCGAAGAAAGAATGGAAGATAAAAGCGGTGCCATGATCTGCCATGATTGGTTTTTCTGTACCCGGAAACTTCCGAAAGAAGAGGTCGAGAGCAAACTCGGCAAGTAATTTTTTTTTCATAATTTTGGGAAGAGCCTTGACAACCTGTCGAGGCTTTTTTGTTTCCAATACTTTCATTACAAATATTTCATTTATTTTTATCGTTATCCAATTATTGATTTGTTTTCTTTTTGTGATTTCTTCCATCTTTTAATGACCAACCAATTATAACCTTAAATAAATATATGAAGAAAGTGGAGGAAGAATTTATCGGATTGATCCGCCGGCATGAAGGGATTATTTATAAAATATGCAGGTTTTATTGCAGGGATACGGACGATATTCAGGATCTATACCAGGAAATAGTCATGAATCTGTGGAAAAGTTATCCGGGTTTTAGAAACGACTCTAAAATATCGACATGGCTTTACCGGATCTCGCTTAATTGCGCGATCACCTATAATCGCAACAAAAAGAAAATCATTCCGGTTGTGGAAATTTCTCCCAATCTATCCGAATCACTTTCCCAGATCGAAAATAACGCTTTGATTGAAAGACTGTATGACATTGTAAATCATCTGAATAAAATAGAGCGATCCATTATTTTCCTTTACCTTGAAGGCAAAAGCCACCGGGAAATCTCGGATCTCATAGGATGTAGCGTTACAAATGTCGGAACCAAAATCCAGAGAATTAAGATTAAAATGGCAGATATAAACCAGAAATATTAATTATAAAAAAGCATATTAAGATGGAAATAGAAGACATGAAAAAAGAATGGGATCAATACCATGAAAAATTGACCGGAATCAATATCCTCAAAGAAAACTCTTTTAAAAAAAGCTTATCAGCGAATATTGATAAAAAAGTTAACGGAGTACTCTTGTATAAAATTTTAGGGATTGTTATATTTGGAATTTTGTCAATGTTCCTGGCAGTAAGATATGAGTTATTTATCCACGATACAAAATACTTACTACCTTTTATAGGATTTATGCTTTTAAGCATTTTATTTATAGCATTCTATATTTATGAAATCTATATTCTGACAAGAATTGACACTTCCAGATCAACTTTAAGAGACTCTTTAAGCGCGACTCATAAAATGATGAAATATGAAAAGATCGAACTGTTTTTTACATTTACCGCTTTAATCCCTATTTTATTTATAACATTAATACCTCTGCTGTCTTTGGCATTAAACAGACCTAACTTCTATGAAAATATGGGTTTATATATCGCGGTTTCTTTTGCAGCGATATTGATTGGGCTTTTAATCACTTGGTTTATTTACAGGAATTTCAAAAAGAAATACCTTGATCTGGAAGAATCCATTAGGGAATTAGAAAAATTGGAATAATCAATCCAAAGTTTTATAGGACAGGATATGCACGGTTACGCCTGTAGCAATGACTAAGAGTAAAAGGCGTAGCCACATTTTATCCGTCGCGAAAACAGCACTTAACATGATCGTGATCCATAATAACGAAACGGAAGTTATCTTAACTTTAAGGGGAATCGCTCTGTTTTCCCTGAAATTATGGATATAAGGACCCAGGATTTTGTGGTTTAGCAGGAGTTCATACCATTTATCCGAACTTTTCGCGAACAGATAAGCTGTCAGAAGAAGGAAAGGTGTGGTAGGTAACAGGGGAAGAAAAATCCCTAAAATTCCCAGTCCCAAAGAGATGAAACCCGCCGCAAGGTAGACAAAACGCATTTTTCTTTATTGTGGACGCAAAAATAAGGAATAAAAGTATCATTTCCGGAAAATTCCCTTTTTAAAAGGGAATAAATTTATGATTTTATTTTACATTGAAAATAAAGGAATCTTTTGTCGGAATAAAACTTTATTTTTGTCGTTTAAATCAACCGGATGGAAAGTCTTATCAAATTAGGTTACCTAGGCCTTTTTCTCGCTTCTTTTCTCGCTTCCACTATTATTCCTTTAAGTTCGGATGTGGTCATGTCGGCTCTAATCGCCCTTGAATTTGATCTGTGGACCTGTATATTCGTAGCTACTGCAGGCAACTTCCTGGGAGGCCTCACGACATACGGACTGGGGTATCTCGGTAAATGGGAATGGATTGAAAAACTTTTTAAGAAATCTAAAAGCGATATTGAAAAATTCCAGCATAAAGTCCAGAAAGTGGGAATCATTGCCGCTGCATTTACCTGGTTACCGTTTATAGGTGATGTGATTGCGCTCTCTTTGGGATTTCTTCGTTTTAAACCGGCCCCTGTATTCATCATGATGCTTATCGGCCGCTTTGCCCGTTTTGTGGTGGTAGGGCTGGTTGCCGCACAAATTTTCTAAAGGAACGGTATTTCCCCGACCTTATTAAATTCAATTTTTTTTACGTAAGTTTGCAATCCAAAAACCAAATTTATGGAGCAAAAAAAAAGTTATACTTTCAGTATTTTTGTGATCGGCAGTCTGTTTTTTGTACTGGGATTCGTTACCTGGCTTAACGCGATCCTGATGCCTTTCCTGCAGACTGCGTGCGAACTCACCACTTTCCAATCTTCTTTCGTACCGTTTGCTTTTTACATTTCGTACTTTGTAACGGCCATACCTTCGTCTATGGTCTTAAAAAAAACCGGTTTCAGTAACGGAATGTCGCTGGCTCTGATCATCATGGCCATCGGAGCGCTTATCTTTGTACCGGCTGCCCTGAACCGAAGTTATATATTATTCCTTGTAGGGCTTTTTGTACAGGGAATAGGCCTTTCCCTGTTACAGACCGCCGTAAATCCCTACGCGACCATTATCGGTCCTATAGAATCAGCCGCCAGAAGGATCAGCATTATGGGAATTTGCAATAAAGTAGCCGGCATGATCGGCATTTTCCTTTTATCAAAAGTATTATTTACGGGAGGAGATGAGTTGATGGCCACGATTGCCAATGTAACCGATCCTCTACAGAAAGAAGCTTTACTCCAGTCACTTTCCAACAGGGTAATCTCGCCGTACCTGGTAATGGCGGCGATACTCATCGGATTCGTACTTTTTATCAGGGCGGCGAAACTACCGGAAATCAATGAAGAAGAAAACAGTACGGGAAAGGATAAATCCAAAAAATCGATTTTTTCCTATCCTTATCTCTGGCTTGGGGTTTTGGCCATTTTCTTTTATGTAGGGGCAGAAGTAATTTCTGTAGATTACTTAGCCCGCTATGGACGGTACCTAGGATTCGGGAACGACCTTTCCAACAGTCTGTCTATCTATGCATTGATCGCGCTCGTCGCCGGATATTTATTAGGCATTGCCGTGGTTCCGAAATACATATCCCAGCGAAACGCCCTAATCATCCAATTATGTCTGGCGATCATACTGGTTTTCGTAGCTTTGTTCACTAACGGGATTGTTTCGGCCATTGCCATTATAGCACTTAGTTTCGCTCATGCCATTATGTGGCCGGCAATATGGCCGCTTTCCATTCACGATCTAGGTAAATATACCAAACTTGGTTCAGCGTTCCTGATTATGGCTATTGCGGGCGGCGCCATAATGCCGCTCATTTACGGCAAACTGTCAGACCTTTTCAATCCGCAGAATGCCTACGCCCTGTTATTCGTAAGTTATGCATACATCATGTTTTTTGCGACCATCGGATATAAAATCCGGGGGAAAGATAAAATTGAGAAGAGATAATACCGGGTTTAAAAAACAATTCTAAATATGGTTTGTATAATATAAGATGCAAATAATAAAATTCCTAAAAATTAAAATATGAAAAAAGTAATTCAAACAGAAAAAGCTCCTAAAGCGATCGGGCCATACAGCCAGGCGATCGAAACTAACGGAATGTTGTTCATTTCAGGCCAGATACCGGTTGACCCGGCTACCGGAAAGGTGGTGGAAGGCATTGAGGCCCAAACGGAACAGGTAATGAAAAATATCGGTGCCATTTTAGAAGCTGCAGGTTATTCCTATAAAGATGTCATTAAATCTACCTGTTTATTAAGCGATATGGCTAATTTTAAAATCATGAATGAAATTTACGGGAAATACTATACGCAGGATCCGCCGGCAAGAGCCGCTTTTGCCGTGAAGGAACTTCCGATGGGGGTATTGGTAGAAATAGAAACCATCGCCGTAAAATAGAAATCCCTCTTATGGATTAACCACAAGGCTTCTTCCGAAAAGAGCTTTGTGGTTTTTTTATTTTATAAATTTAAAATTCCCAGTGATCTGTAATCACAAAATTTCAAAAAAACTATTTTCATTTCTATCTCTCCTCCATTTTTTCCATTAATAAAATTATCTTTTCCTTATCTTTTAAATGGTCATGAAGAAGTAATATTTGTTCTTTAAGACATTTATTTTCATATTGCAATGATTGTAAGTATGATAATCTTCCGGAATCAAATTCCGAATCAAAAATATTTTCTTCATTTCTTAGCATGTTTCCCCGTCCGGTTATTAGCCAGTCTACATTCAAATTATCGTAAAATAATACGATTTTTGTTAAAATCTCGAGTCCGATCGAGCCATTATTCTTCAACATTTTGCTAAAATAACTATTACTTACTCCTATGTTTTGCGCCAGTTGATTAAAGCTTTCCCCCTTAGAATCAATAAAATGAACCAACCTCTCCATCATATTCTTACTATTTTCATTTTTTTCTTGCATAATTCGTAAAATAGTTATAATTTTGGCAAATAATAACAATGTTAACTGGGCTCCAAAGTTACGATTAATAATAATATGAAGAATTACAACACTAAAATCGTGATGCCGTATGGTAAACAAAAAGAGTTGGGAAAGTTATTCCCCGATGTTTCTAGAGTATGGATATCCAGGGCTTTAAACGGCCATACAAACAGCGATATGTCGCGGAAAATAAGAGAGGCCGCATTAAATGCGGGTGGCAAAGAACTCTTATAATTCTCATTTCGGACCCTCTTTAAAACCATGGAATTAAAAAAATATTAACAAATATATGATATGAACATTTTTAATACACATTTTTTATTCCGGCTTAAAACCCAGTAAATACATTTAACTATTATTTCGTCAGGTACAGTAGTGGTTTCCTTTCTCATTCTGCTGCGAACTATTTACGACTAAAATCCCCTCTTTGGCTCTCACCTGCCGTTCAGTAAATGTTCTGCGAATCCCCTCATCCGATTTTTCACCAAAATTATAATTCGAAAACAAACCCATTTTATTAACTAATTCATACCATTATGAGAAAATTATTCTTTACCATTATTATCGTATTATTATCCTGGACAATACGAGGGCAAAATTGTGCAACACCGGGAAATGTAAATGCTACGGCAAGTTCCCATTCATCTGTTACGGTTAGCTGGGATCTTTCCAATTCACAAGGAAGACGTAGTATTCCCAGAATGGAATTATGGAACCAGGCGGATCTTGTGAACCAACCCGGAGCCGGTGCCAATGGCGCTGATGTTTCATCTCTTTACGGAGGAGGAGAAACTTTTGGAAATACAGCCACCTATCCCGGATGGTTTGTGGCCGATGATTTTTCCTTAACGGGGAAATCCCATATAACCGAGATGGAATTTTACGCTTACCAAACCAATGCAGGTATTGATACGTCAACCATTACCGGGGTTTATGTTGAAATATATGACCGTCAACCCACCGATTTATCTTTGAGACCCATTTGGAACGGAAACGGACAGAATTTAATTAAATCTTCCTCCTGGACGGGCATATACCGGACCAATGCGTCTTCTTCTACTTATACCTCTACCGATCGACCAATTATGCAGGTAATTGCACAAATTGATACGACACTCCCGGCCGGTGAGTATTGGGTGGCTGTCTCATTCACAGGAAATCCCGAATTAACCGGCCCATGGGCAGTTCCACGTGTTAATCCGGAAGAGACGAGTACCGGAAACGGAATGCAATTTAATCCAAATAATGATTACCAAAGATGGATAGCATGGCAAATGGGCACAAATGAGGAACAAATGGGCATGCCCTTTATTATAAGAGGTTTTAATGTAAGTGATAGCCTGGCCGGTTTTAATATATACAGGGACAATGTGTTACTCACTTCAGAACCGGTAGGACGGTTTGAATATAAGGATGAAGGCCTCAGCGCCGAAACCGGTTATTGTTATGCTATCGAAGCATTGTATGTGAACGGATGCACTTCCGGACTATCACAACCGGTCTGTGCTACAACTCCCCAAAATCCCTGCATGATAATAAATATTCCATATAGCGAATCATTCGATACTTACCGGACCGGTAGCGGCACTTTCCCAAGATGCTGGGATTATGCGCGGCAAAATACTACAAACACACCGTATATCACGACCACGAATTTTTCAGCCCCGGGCTCTTTATACTTCACTGGCGGAACCAATTATTCAACCGTTGTGATAGCACCTCCTGTCAACCCGTCTATTCCTCTTCATAATTTACAGGTAAATTTCCAACTTAGGAAAAGCACCTCTTCTTCCGAATTACTCGTTGGAGTAATCACGGATATTAATCATCCGGTAGACAGCTTTATTTTAGTACAAAGAGTTTCACCTGCCAATACCACTTCCTGGCAGGAATTTACCGTTGAATTCAGCGGATATACCGGCCCTGCAAATTATATTGGTTTTAAAACTTCGGGGGGTCTCTTTTACCTCGACAATGTTGTGATAGATTATATCCCGACCTGTCCCTCCCCCGACTCCCTTCTTATGGGTGATCTTACGGGAGACAATACCGTTACTTTCCAATGGACTCCACGCGGAGATGAAACTTCATGGATACTGGAATATAAAGCCCAGGGTGACGAAGAATGGACCGGATCCGGTTTATTGTCCTCTCCGCAATTTACACTAACAGACCTGGAAGACGGTAGTGTATATCACTATACGGTCAGGGTTAAAGCAGTTTGCGGACCGGATGACGAAAGTTACTGGCTTGAAGACGCATTTAACTTCTCGACCCTTTGCAAATCTGCGCTTGAAGTACCTTACCTGCAAAATTTCGATGATTATACCGGAACCAATTATAATATAGCCGGTACAACTCCTATATGCTGGAGTTCCTTTACCAATAATAGCACTTATCCTGCTCCGCATATCGTGACCGGAACCAGTTATGCCTACCGGAAATCCGAACCTAATGCTTTCGGTTTCACAACAGGAACCTCCGGAGCAGGACCTAAAGCAACCGCTATACTTCCCAAATTTACTACTCCGATTAACGATTTATATATTGAATTCTGGACCAGGATGGAAAGTGTTACTTACGGAACGCTTTATCTCGGTTATGTAACAGAAGAGGATAATGATTCCACTTTTGTTTCGCTTTTTACAATTCCCACCAATACCACAGGTCAGATCCACAAAATATATTTCATGGCTTCGACACAAAACATCCCGGATGACGCGCAAATAGCCTTTCAATGGTTCAACAGTACGGGAAGTTATTATAGTTGTACCCTTGACGATATTTTAATTGACCTGGTTCCTTCATGTATTACCCCTTCATCATTTTTGGTAGAGAATATTGGAACGGAAAATGCCGGTTTTTCATGGCAACCCGTGGGTGATGAATCATCATGGGAAATCGCGTACAAAACCGTAGATGAAGAAGAATGGAGTACGGAAACAGTATTTACCGATACAACCACGACATTGCTCAATTTATTTCCGGGAACTAATTACCAGGTAAAGATAAGAGCTATTTGCGATGATACGGACCAAAGTGAATGGAGTAATGAGGTTCTGTTTATGACAGACTGTATATTAACAGAAATACCTTATAGTGAAAACTTCGATACTTATGGAACTGGTAGTACTGCATATCTTCCCTGCTGGAAAAGAATCAACACCATCCCGACCGCGAATAACGTGTATATTAGTACTACGAATTTTTCCGCTCCGGGAGCCCTTTATATTTATTCCACCACTACTTCCCGCTCATATGCCATTATGCCTGCACTTACTCCGGAAATCCCGGTAAAAAGCTTACAGGCGAGTTTCATGTTGAGAACAACTACAGCGGCCGCAAACCTCACCGTAGGTGTTATGAGTGATCCCGCCAATGACACAACATTTTTCCCGATCAAAACAGTTAAACCTTCCGCCACCGGTACATGGGAAATGTTCGATGTATCATTAGAGAATTATCCCGATACGCTCCACGGTTCATATATTGCTTTCAAATCGGGAGACAGTACGGTATACAGTACCGTTTATCTTGATGACCTCACCATTTATCCGATTCCAAACTGTAGCAGAATCGACAGCATATCCATCGATATGGCCCAGGCACCTTCTGTAACAATAAGCTGGGATACGGAAAGCAGCGCAACATACCTCCTGAAAATAAAAGAAAATAACGAAGATAGCTGGACCTATTACGAAAATGCCACGAGCCCGCATACAATAAATGATTTACAGACCAATGGAAATTATTCAATCAGGATCGTGACTTTATGTGATGATAACGCACTGGAATCCCGGGTATTTTCATTTAATAACGTTTGTTCGCCTATCGTTACTTTACCATATCTGGAAAGTTTCGATTCTTACGGCACGGGAACAGGAACTTATCCCACCTGCTGGACCAGGTACTACAGTTCTGCAACCAGCACCTATCCCTATATCACCAGCACTAATTATTCATCTCCCGGTTCGTTATATATTTATTCCGGATCCGGATATTATGTAATGGCTGTTTCACCTGAAATCGGCAGTGATATTGATTTGCATGAATTGACTATTTCTTTTAAGGCCAGAAATACTACCCTGTCAAACCGGTTACAGGTAGGAATGATCAAAGATCCGCAGGATCCGGCTACTTTTGATTCCATTACTACGATCAGGCCTTCCCAAACCAGTACATGGCAGGATTTCAGTATCGATCTGAGGAATTATAACGGAATAGGAAGATATGTGGCTTTAAAAGGAGTCAACGTAGGAAATAGTACGAGCAATACGATTTATGTGGATGATTTTAAAATAGACAGGACTCCTACCTGTTTTGCTCCGGACACTTTGTTGGTAATAGATCTGAAAATCGATGAAGCTACCATCGTATGGAACAATAATAACTCGTCTGACTGGGAATTGGCTTACCGGATCTCAGGTGCGGATCTTTGGACAATTGAATCCAATATTACGACCAACCAATATACCCTTACCTCCCTGGAAACCAATACTTCGTATGAATTTAAAGTAAAAGCTAATTGTGCCGGAAACGGAAGCGACTGGTCTGAAAAAGAATATTTTACTACATTATGTCCTCAGTTCGATATTCCTTATACTGAAAATTTTGATAATTATGGAACAGGAACTTCGGTTTTTGTTCCGTGTTGGTATAAATATGTTTCGGATAATGCGGCTAGTATATATATCAATGCAACGAATTATTCCACTCCGGGAAGTTTATATCTAAGCACGACTTCCACAACTTATGCAATCGCGTCACTTCCTGAACTGGCGGTACCGCTTAATGAATTACAAATGACTTTCCAGTTAAGGAATTCCACAGCCAATAATAATATTACCATAGGAATTATGACGGATCCTTATGATATCAATTCATTTGAACCTTTTATTACTTTAACGACCAATGCAACTTCAACATGGGAAGAAAAAACCGTTTATTTCGACCGGTATGAAGGAACGGGCAAATTTATCGCATTCAAATCCGATAGCCGGCATGAAAACCGGAGCAATACCATTTATATTGACAATCTTCATATAAATTATCTGCCGGAATGTGTTCCTCCTGTTGACATTGTTATTTCCGGTATCAATTCCGAATCGGCGATTATTTCCTGGAAAGGCATTGACATGGGAGGATGGGAACTACTCCTGGATGTGGAAGGGACAGATCTGGATACCATTCAACCGATTCAAATAAACGAAAACCCATACACCATAACAGGATTGGATCCTTCTACCGGATATGTATTTAAATTACGGACTGCATGTAATGGATCAGACCCAAGTATTTATAGTGACCAAATTACGTTCCGGACTTCATGTCCTCCTCTTATGGATATTCCTTTCATCGATAAATTCGATCATTACGGAACCGGAACCGCGGCTTATCCTGATTGTTGGTTATCCAATACCGATTATTCGAGCGATATGTATGTGACAAACAATTATTTTAGTTCACCCGGAGCCCTTTATTTATATACCGGTGCCAATACTTATAAAATCGCAGCTACCCAGGAAATCGACGTCCCTCTTAATCAGCTTCAGGTTTCCTTCATCATGAAAGCGAGTTCGTTAGCTTATAATTTATATATAGGCATTATGGAAGATCCGGCGGATGAATCGACATTCGAATTGATAGAGACCGTCAGGCCAAAAACCACCTCATGGAACAGCTTTACAATTCCTCTTACTACCTATACGGGAAACGGGAAACATATTGCCGTTAAAACCGGCAGTGATGTATCCAATACTTTTTACCTCGATAATTTCAAAATCGATTATGCCCCATCCTGTGTCTTCCCGATCAACCTTTCTGTGGAAGACATCGGTACGACCCATGCCAAACTTACCTGGCCTTCTTCCGATAACACTACATGGGCGGTAGCTTACGGCCCAACGGGATTCAACCCAAATGTGGATGTTAATCCTACTGTGGTTAGTCAGAATTATCTGGAAGTAAGCGGTCTCACACCGGCAACACATTATGATTTCTATGTAAAATCTTATTGCGGAGGCGGAACAGAAAGCAGTGAATGGTCACTGGTATGCACTTTCTTAACTCTGTGCGGAGACATTGAAACACTTCCTTACATGGAAAATTTCGATGGATATGGTACGGGCTCGACGATTTTTCCTTTATGCTGGACCCGATATTACACCAGCTCCACTGCTTACCCATATATAACCACTACTAATTATTCAACACCGGGAAGCTTGTATTTCTACGCAAATGCTCCTTATATTGTGATGGCCTCTTCACCCCGTATAAGCGAAAATATAAATATGGATACCCTCCGTGTAAAATTTAAATTAAGAAAATTAACCAGCTCCTATAATTTACATGTCGGAGTATCAGAAGATCCGAATGATCCCACCACTTTCGAACTGATCAAAACCGTCACACCGTCCGCAACCAGTACCTGGGAAAGTATCGCCGTAAATCTGTTGGATTATGCCGGTGATAAACGTTATATTTCCCTCATGGCAGGGGATGAGAGTTATAGCAGTACGGTATATGTTGACGATTTCATTATCGAATACTGGACACCGTGTACAGCTCCTGAGAGTTTCCAGGTAATAAATACCACCGATACCAATGCAACTTTGTCATGGAATTCCGATGATGATAACTGGAGTATCGAGTACAGGAAGACCGGAAACGCAACATGGACTTCCATACCCTCGATTACGGAAAACCCGTATGAGTTGAATGGTCTGGATGATAATAGCGAATATGAAATACGGATCAGGACGAATTGTATTGACAATGTGGACGAAAGCGACTGGAGTGAAACCATCACTTTTAAAACTCCGTGCAGCATTTACCCGGCTCCATTTTATGAGGGCTTTGACGGAACCGCTTTCGCGCCCGATTGCTGGGGCCTCTATAAAGGTAAAGTTTCCGATATTTTCAATGGTATTCCCTGGGAAGAAACACTATCAGGCTGGGGAAGAAACACTGTGAATAACGGTCTCACCACGCCACACGCCACACTTAACCTACAGGGAACGGAATGTTACTATTGGCTCACTACTCCTGAAATCCACGCCGATCTCACCGAGCCTACGCTATATTTCAATGTTGCCCTTACCGACCACGGGAACACCAATCCCCCTGTTTCGCAAAATAATGCGGACGATGTTTTCATGGTGATCATTTCCGATATGGCAAATCCGGCCGATACAATCTCAAGAACGTGGAATAATACAGGAAGCGGAGGATTTGTCATGAATGATATTCCGAATACCGGGCAAAGGTTTGAGATACCGCTCGACAGGTTCCGGGGAAAGAATATTCAAATCGCTTTCTATGGAGAATCACTGACAGCCAATGCCGATAATGACCTCCACATAGATTCTGTCAGGGTTATTGAAAAGATCAGGCCATGTAATGCGCCTACGAACCTGCAAGTAACGACTTATCCGGAAAGCGCTCTCGTTTCCTGGACAACGGAAGATAATGCGACAGGCTGGATATTAGAATACAAAACCGGTAACCAGCCGTGGACTAGAATTAACTGTACAAATAATTGCAGTGAAACATCCTATCAAATTACTTCCTTAACACCGGAAACCAATTACCAGGTGCACATAAAAGCGATCTGTACCTCAGGACAAAGCGAATGGTCGGAGATTAAGGAATTCACCACCAACACTATCGGAATCCATGAAAATGACCTCTCCTCTTCTCTCACTATTTTCCCGAATCCTGCGTTCCGTTATATTGAATATGAGATAACCGATAACAGTTTTAAATTGGAATCCATCTCTGTTTATGATATATATGGAAAAGAAATTAAAGTAATCGCCGATCCTGACCAAAACCGGAAGAGGATCAATATCGAAGGATTAGCTCCGGGCATTTACTTATTACATTTCCAGAGTGAAGAAGGTATCGTAACGAAGAAATTCGTAAAACAATAATATCCGCTGTTTAATGATATTGTCAAAGACTGCCACCCGGCAGTCTTTTTTTATGCAAGATAACACCATTCCGTAACTCTATATATTTAAACAAAATAACCAATTCAAAAGCATTATAATTTAATTTTTAAAAAATATTATTTTATAATTAATAATAATTAATGGAAATAGCTTGTAATCAAACAAAAAAGTATCCAAATTAGCCATTAAAATAGTGGTCTATTTATTCAATTAACTTTTGTTAACTTTTTTAATCAACTTAAAATAAGTATCTTAATTATAATTATCCATAAGATCGAAGTTGATAATAGTAAAAGACATATATTTGCCGACTCAAATTTGGAGATATATAACCATAAAATAAAACACCAATTATGAAAAAAATTTTATTGTTTCTTTTAGTATTCAGTCAGTTGGCCCTCTTCGGGCAATACCAGTTGCCCAACCCCGGTTTTGAACTCTGGGATGGTGATGGAGCCAATGATGAGCCTACACATTGGAACGGATTTCCTTCATCAAAATGCACATTGATTATAGGATGCAGCTCGGGCCAAAAAACCCGCCATTCCCGTTCAACAGATATCCGGCCTGGTTCAGATGGACAATATAGTTGTAGAATATTTGCAACTATTGTGAATTTAGGATTAGTTAAAATTCCTGCAAACGGCACTATAACCACCGGTGAAATTAATATTGGAAGTACGACTGCTGCAAATACCGCTAATCATAACCGTACTTTATTAAGTAATGGTCCTGAGCTTCGTCAAACTTTCACCGGCAAGCCCGATTCTATACGTTTTTGGGCTAAATTCTCTGCTCCGGATATTAATCAAAATGCCCGTATGCATGCTGTTATTCATACAAATCATGATTACACAGATCCGCAAAATGATAATTCATTATCTGATTACGTAGTTGCTAAAGCTGAAAAGAATTTCCCTCAGGGAGATCAGCAATGGCACGAATATACTGTCCCCTTTATATACAATGATGATGTAAGTAGAATTCCCGCATATCTCTTATTAACATTTACGACAAATAAGGAACCAGGAAAAGGTTCTGACAAGGATTATGTCTGGATCGACGACATCGATTTTATATATACTACACGATTAAGCAACCTTGAATTGTTAGCAGACGGAAATACCGTACCTTTTAATGAATTTAACCCAAATCGGAACGAATATGATTTCTATCTTTGTCCGGGTATGTCAATACCAACTATCAATTCTGAAACTATCCGGACTGAATCTGCTCAGGCAACATTATCTATTGAACAGGCAGATGAAACAGTCCCAGTGGCTACTATAACTGTAACAAACCAGATTGAGACGAGAACCTATATAATCCGTTTTCATGAATCCACTCCTCAATTACCTATAGTTCAGGATGGTTCATATTGCGGACCGGGAGAAGTAATGCTGACTGCCGAACCTAATCCGGAAAATGCCATTGTGCGTTGGTACGACAGCGAAACCGCAACAGATCCTTTCCATACAGGTAATTCTTTTACGACCGGATCTGTTTCACAAAATACTACTTATTGGGTTTCTTCATATAATGAGGCCGGAGGATGTGAAAGCAGCAGAACCGAAATCCAAGCTATCATCAATCCGATTCCGGGAAATCCTACTGCCACAGACCAGACGAGATGCGGTAGCGGTCCCGTAACTATAGAAGCTACACCGGGAGAAAACGGAACCATTGTCCGTTGGTATTCCTCATCCGAAAATACCGAACCTTTATATACGGGAAATATTTTCGAAATTTCCGTTGAAAATTCAACAGGTTTCTTTGCAGCCACCTATAATGAAACTACCGGTTGTGAAAGTGATAAAATTGAAGTAAGGGTTAATGTCAACCCTCTTCCCGCTGAACCTGAAGTTGCCGATGTACTGGAATGTGAAACAGGAACAATTGAGATAACTCCCGATGTAATTGAAAATATTACTTACAGATGGTTTAATGAAGAAGAAGCTTTTATTCAGGAATCTTCTGCTTTTACCACAACTGAGCCTCGTGTAACCCAATATTATGTTTCCTCTCTTAACACCGAAACCCAATGTGAAAGCGGAAAAACTGCTTTTACCACAACCATTGGTATTATACACAATACTGAAGAGGAGATAACCGCGTGTGATGAATATGAATGGAATGGGGAGATTTACACGGAAACTAATGATTATACTCAAACCTTAACTTCCGTTTTCGGTTGTGACAGTATCGTAACTCTTCACCTTACCATCAACAGATCATCCTATTTCACTATCCAGGATACTATTTGTAAAGGAGAAAATTATCAGAAACATGGTTTCGATATCCCTGCCGAAGAACTTAATATCTCACAACTCTACACTATTCGGGATACCGTTAAAGATGGAAATATCCTGGGATGCGACAGCATTAATTCCCTTGAACTTTTTGTAAAAGAAAGTTATATCAATGATCTGAGTGTGGATGTTTGCGAGAATGAATTACCATATTTATATAACGGAGAATATTATGCAGCAGGCGTACACCAGGTTATATTAAGTGCCTCTAACGGATGCGACAGTACTATTAACCTTACGATAAATCCGATTGCTGTACCCGGAACTCCCATTATCCAGAATGAGCCTACCTCATGTGGCGGAGCTACCGTAACACTGGCAGTAAGGTTGGGAACCAACGCCGATGCCACGATCTGGTACGAAACCGAAACCGGAGATCAAATCATTCATACCGGGAACCAATATCAAACCACTATTGAACACACTACTACTTTTTATGTTGCCGGACTCAATACCTCGGCCCAATGTAAAAGCACCAGAATTCCGATTACAGCTACCGTTTTTCCGGTACCGGCACAACCTGTCGTAACATCCGAAATACTTTGCGGTGAGGGAGAACTGGAATTGGAAGCGATACCCGGCGAATTTGCCACTACCTGCCGTTGGTACGCCGACGAGACCACTTCTACCATATTACATACCGGAACAACTTATACCGTGACACAAACGACCCAGTTATATGTAAGTTCATACAATGCCGAAACCAATTGTTCAAGCCCCCGAGTTGCAATCACGGGAAGTATTTATCCTATACCTGAAAAACCTTCGCTGGCCGTAACCGATTTCTGTGGAGAAGGTTCCTATGAACTCATTCCTGAAATAGGCACCAATGGAAATACGATCAACTGGTATAATGAAGGCATGGAATTCATTACTACAGCCAATACCATGACCACTCCCGAACTTGCCGTTGACGATACTTATACGTATTTTATTTCCACAATAAATACCGCCACTAACTGTGAAAGTGAAAAGGAAGAGATCACCATCAGCATACATCCCGGATCCCACAAAGATACTGTTGTGGCAGCCTGTGTTTCCTTCTTCTGGCATAACAACACATATTATGAATCAGGGACCTACAGGGATACCATCAAGAAAGAAGGAGTGTGCGACAGTACTTTTACTCTTTTCCTCACTATCTTGCAACCTGTTGAAACAACCCTCGACACTAATGTATGCGGAAATGTTTTCGAATTTAACGGAGAAATTTTCACTGAGAACGGTATTCATAAGATTACACTTCCTGAAGCGGCTCAAAACGGTTGCGACAGCATTATCCTGGTTAATCTGACCCTGTATCCCAACTATACTGTAGAAATGGATACTACCGTTTGCGATTCTCTGGTTTGGGATGGAAGGATTTATAAAGAATCGGAAGAGATTACATGGAATTACACTATTGCAAATGGCTGCGATAGCACCGTTATCATTAACCTGACCGTTAATCATTCCCAAGAAAGGGATACCAATATTGTAGTCTGCGACCGCTATGAATGGAACGGGGAGATTTTCACTGAAAATGGAATTATTACCCGCACTTTTACCAATACTTCTGATTGTGACAGCACCGTTACGGTTCATCTTACCGTAAATGAATCGAAAAATACGCCGTTAACCGACGAGATTTGCCAAAATAGTACTCCGGGAAGCGTATATGAGAAAAACGGCTTTACTATTTCTATCGAAACACCGGGTGTGAAAACGGAGACTCTCCATCTTGAAAGCGACAATCAGTGTGACAGTATTGTAACGTTAACGCTGAATGTTTTCCCGACTTATGCTCCGGATACGATCCGTGCTATCATTTGTGAAATCGCTTCCTATAATTTCTTTGATCAGGTATTAACCGAACCCGGTATTTACGATACCACGATCATAACCGTAAACGGATGCGACAGTCTTGTGGTATTGGACCTTAAAAAACAGGATACTTATGTTACACCTTTGGAAGCTTCTGTTTGCCAGGATGAAATTATTGTTTTCGGAGGGGAAGAACTTCCGACCGATATACCCGGTATCTATACATTTGAAGAAACCCTTACGGCCGCTAATGACTGCGACAGTGTAATTATTCTCACGCTGACCGTTAATCCGGTTTATAATGAAGCTCATAACAACATAACCATTATCAATGAGAATATCTGTGAAGGTAATGTATTCTCATTCCTTGGAAAAGAATTCACGGAAACTACGGTCTTCGATACCACTCTCAAAACCATTCATGATTGCGATAGCGCAGTACGGCTGAACCTGGTTGTAAATCCG
>ERZ809224.1009-NODE-1009-length-22392-cov-10.242244_pt1 | contig 22392 bp, 12 predicted proteins | sample MGYA00520513_ERZ809224 | MGnify/ENA primary metagenome ERZ809224 (study PRJEB31576, sample SAMEA3212658) | Homo sapiens | biome: human-gut; feature: human gut; material: fecal | place: Sweden | collected 2012 ... | reverse complement strand
TAAAGAAAAATATTATAGCAAAATAAAAAAAGAAGGACTGAAAATAATTAAAGAGCAGAGAGAATACGGTATTGTTGGAGTTGCATTTGCAAATAGCGAATCTATAGTGGGGACAGAAGTTGTATATCAGGACACTAATTATTCACGATGGAGATGGGATGACCCAGTTGTTAATATTGCGACATCATTCACATTCGATAATCAACTTTTTCACTTATGTACAGATAGCAATTATACCTTTATCGCTAAAATTAAAAATGGAAAAATGATTCCTGTTCAAATTATTGGTAACAAAATGAATATCACTAAACCCTCAAATAATTATAGAGGTAAAAATTCTAATGGCAGCGGTTTGTTTCGAAAATTTAGCACAGAGAATAGGGGATTATATGGCTTTATTGAAATAGACAGTAATAAAATAAAAGTAAGATATATAAAAAGTGATTTGGATACATTAAGGCATTTGGGCAATGATAATTTTGATGTATTGTTTGATTATGTTTATAAAAACATGGAAAACATGAATATACGAGAAATTGATTCTTTAGAAAAAGTATTAAATGGGAAAAATACTAAAATTTTCATAGATGAAATTCTGCATAAAAGTTACTATCCTAATACCCATAAGCTAAAATTTGAAGGCGGAATAAGTTATATAAAAGTCTTAGATTCCGTTATTTCCAATTATACAAAATATTATTATACGCAAAAAGATTCTATAGTTAAAGTAATTTTCTTGGAATGGGAGAAAACAAGAAATTACAATCAAAAATATTTTGGAGATAAAGCAATAATAGCAAAGCGATCTGAAGCTAAATTTGACGAACTCAAACAAACAATAACTATGCTTACCGGTGTAAAGCCCATTGGGGAAAATAATGACAAATTTAAAAAAATTACTTGGGTTACAAAAAACAAGATTACAATTAACTTATACGGTGAGGCTCTTGAACGTGGAACAATTAGAATGGTAATTTATAAAGAATAAAAATAAAATGGATGAAACAAAACCATCTAACAAGATACTTTAACCTATTCCAATAAGCATACTTGTCAAGGAGTTTAAATACCCCTACTTTTAAGAATTTTGTTTTCGACAAAATTTACTGTTCAGGTAACATCTGATATCGGTATCTCCGAAAATCAAAAGGGAAAAAATAAAATTAAAGTTTATCCAAATCCTACCACAGGAGAATTGACCATTATTTGTGATGAGTTGCATGTCACGAGTAGCGAGTTACCAGTAGAGATTTTTGATGTTTTCGGTAGGAATTTTTATCTATCCACTTGTCGTTTTCCCAATCTGTCCAGGATAAATATCAATATCTCTCACTTGCCGGCAGAAGTTTATTTTGTACGAATAAATGAAGGTATGATAAGGTGGTAAAAAACTGACGATAAAGTGAAAATTTAAATAAGAATATCTCAATAGTTAATATCATAAAATAGGTACTTCAAAGACATGGATTATAAGTAGTTGTTATCAGATTAACCCGGGTGAAGCAATAGATATTTATAAATTAATTTTATGATTCTCAAAATTTTAATATCCTGTGTGGAACCGAGATTGAAAAACAAATTATTAGAAATGATCACGTTTGAATAAAAATATCTTATAATTTTAACCTGTGTTTTAGCTGTTTTAGAGTTTTGTATCGCATAAATCTCACTGGATTTAACTAAGGTAATATTTTGGTCGCCTAAAAAAATGATTTCATTGGCGAATTACAGTTTTGATAGACAATAAAAATACAAATCACACCACAAAAAAAGCACATCGACTGATGTGCTTTTTTTGTTAGGGTTATATAGATATTAGTTCAAACTAAATCTTACGGGGATCTGGAAGAAACATCTTACGGGTTTTCCCATTGATTTTCCGGGTTTCCATTTCGGCATTTTCTTGATTACCCTGATGGCTTCCTGGTCACAATCCGGATATAAGGGAACTTTAGTGGTTACGTTACTTACACTTCCGTCTCTTTCTACTACGAATTCAATTACGGAAACTCCCTGGATACCATTTGTACGGGCCACTTCCGGATAAATTAATTCACTGGTGAGGAATGCGTACATTGCTTCCATACCGCCGACAAATTCGGGCATTTCTTCCGCAAAACGTACAGGCGGGGTTTCTTCCACTACTTCCTGAACTATTTCAATAGGGGTATATTCGGCCACTTCGAAGTTTTCGTCGAAATCCTGACTAAAATCCCAATCCGTAGTTACCTGAATATTGTCTTCCACAATGTTCAATACCACTTCCTGTTGCTGCTGAACCGGAGGCGGCGGGGGAGGGGGAGTCTGGTCGGTGGCGATCACATCTTCGTCCAACACTTCAATATATTCTTCTTCGACCAAAGTCATTACCGGAGCGCTGTCCTGGGTTGCGAAGAGTTCAAAACTAACATAAACAAGGCCGAGAACCAGTACAATACCTATAGTGAAAAAAGTATTTTTACTCTTTTCAAGGTCGCCTTTTGTTGATTTCTTTTGAATCATGATGATATTATTTATTGATATAAATCCTACGTTGGATTAAGAACGGCAAAGATAATAAAAATATTGTTTCTTTGCAGCGGTATAACTTTAAAAAAATCAATGCTATCCGGATGAATATAAAAATTCACCGGGATTAATATTCCGGTGAATTCAGGCATTCGTTGTTCTATAATCTTATTTTAATCTATTAAGGCTTTGTATGCTTCGTCATCCAGCAGGTCGTTGACTTCGTCGGAACTGCTCATTTGGATTTTGATGATCCAACCTTCTCCGAAAGGATCGCTGTTAAGAAGACCAGGATTAGCTTCCAAAGCTTCGTTGAATTCCAATATTTCGCCACTTACCGGCATCAACAGGTCTGAAACTGTTTTAACAGCTTCCACTGTTCCGAAAGGTTCGCCTTTTTCTATGGTATCACCCACGGTATTAACATCCAGGAATACAATGTCTCCCAATTGATCAGTAGCATAAGAAGTAATTCCTACGTAAGCAAGGTCGCCTTCTATTTTTAACCATTCATGGTCATTTGAATACTTTAAATTTGCAGGTACATTCATGATAATAAATTTTAAACGGTCATTATTTCTTTTTCTTTAGCAGTCACGATTTTATCTATCTTATCGATGAATTCATTGGTTAGTTTTTGAATATCATCTTCCATCTTTTTTATTTCATCCTCAGGTGTGCCGGAATCTTTTAATTTTTTGGCCGTTTCATTGGCGGAGCGTCTGATGTTACGGATACTCACCTTATTTTGTTCGGCTTCCTGTTTTACTTTTTTAACCAGTTCTTTTCTTCGTTCTTCGGTCAGGCTGGGGACTACAATCCTTACGGCTTCTCCGTTATTTTGGGGCGTAAAACCTAAGTTGGCAGCAAGTATCGCTTTTTCAATAACCGGTACCATCGTACGTTCCCAGGGCTGGATTATAATTTGTTTTGCATCGGGAGTGTTGATCGTGGCTACCTGATCCAAAGGAGTAAGATTGCCGTAATACTCCACTTTGAGGCCCTGGAGCATCTGAGGAGAGGCTTTTCCTGCCCGTATTTTTTGTAATTCCTTGTCAAAGAAAACGATTGTGGAATCCATACTTTCTTTAACCTGATCCAAACATTTTTTAATATCTTCTGTCATGGTACATTATTTTAATCTATTCAAAAACAAACTCTTATATGTTATGTTTATTGTTTTGTTCCCCGTTTCCCTTTTTTAATTTTTCCAATTCTTCCCGTTGTGCCTTGTTTTCTTTTTTAAGTTTTTCCAATTCTTTTTCCACCAATGATTTATTCCATTTATAAACCATTAAATAATGTGCAATTACGATGATCAGCCATACGATACTTAGTAATAGTAAGGCGTTAAGGGCTTTTGCACTGGTGGCATCCTGTCCTCCCCGGAATAAAAAGAACCAGACAACCCAGAATAAAATCTCCACAAGAAGAAAGATCATAAGATGGATTTTAAATCTGGCCCTCCTGGAGGCTTTCTTGTATAATTTTTCCTCTTCTGTCCCCGGAGCTTCATCCGGAGTAACAAGATTATTTTTTATATTCGTTTTGTTCATTTTACTTTATTATACAACATGGTGCCTACTTTTTCACCTTTGAGTATCTTTACCAGATTGCCTTTTTTATTCGCATCATAGATACATAGCTTAAGGTCGTTTTCCTGACAAAGTGTAAAAGCTGTAAGATCCATGATCCTTAATTGCTTTTCATAAGCTTCGGTGTAAGTGATACGGTTAAATTTCACTGCTTCCGGATTTTTTTCCGGATCATCAGAATAAACGCCGTCAACCCGTGTTCCTTTCAGGAGCAGGTCCGCTTTGATTTCGGCGGCCCGTAAAGCGGCTCCCGTGTCGGTAGTGAAAAAAGGATTGCCCGTCCCGCCGCCGAAGATAACCACATAACCGTCATTGAGATATTGATCGGCTTTATTGAAATAGATTTTTTCTCCGATGCCTTCAATAGCCATTGCGGTAAGTACTTTTACTTTTACCTTTTTTTCTTTTAGGATACCTTCCAAGGCCATGGAATTAATGACGGTAGCCATCATCCCCATATAATCACCCTGACGCCGGTCAAATCCAGCTCCGGCTCCCTGTATTCCGCGGAAGATATTGCCTCCGCCTACAACAACTCCAACCTGTATTCCCAGTTCGGTAGCCGATTTGATTTCCGTAGTAAAATAATCTATGGCGTCATAATCAATGCCATAGTTATCGTTTCCCATGAGAGATTCTCCACTCAGTTTCAATAGTATACGGGAATATTCCATTTTTAAAATTTGGTGCAAATATACAACAAATGTTCATCTTACCGATGATTATTGTGGGTAAAAACGAATGGATACCTTACTATCCTTACTTCTCCGCTATCAATAGAGAATTATGGGAATAATTAAATATAAATGACTTTACAGGATACCTTTTCAAATCCCATATGCCGTAACAATTCGGCGTATTTCTCAATTTGATTGTGATGTGAAGGCTTCTCTTTTCCTGTTTTATAATCCACTACCAAAACTTCATTGTCCCTGATCGCGATACGGTCGGGCCGGTAGACTTTCCCATCGGTATCGGCAATGTTTACCTCATTGAAAATACTGGTTTCTTTTGTAAAATAAGGTTTCAACTGATCATCGGCTATTATTTTTTCAAGGAAATTTTTTATTGTCTGAATCATGGTTTCCTCTCCAACGAGCTGCAAATTGTCAATCTCATCCTGGTTTTGAGGGAAATCCCGGAGAGAAGATAAAATATGGTGGATCCTGATACCCCGTTCCTGGTCAAAAGTTTTTTCTTTTACATCGTGATAAACCAGTTGTTCCGAACAAGGTGTAAATGATGAAACGGGTAAAGTCGGGATAGTATGAGTTTCATGACTATTTACTTTTTTTCGCTCATGTATATATTCTTTATTCCCGTGCCAGTAACGGTACTCATTTTCCGGATCCTGTACCATCATACTCAATTCTTCATCCACAAAGCGGGATAAATATTTGGCATAATTACCTTTGTTATCGGTTCTTTTCCCGGTAATAATATAAAAACATTCCGAGGCTCTTGTATGGGCTACATAGAGTAGGTTTAGATTATCCAATTTGGACAATTCAGATTCACGGTTATACTCTTCTTCAAAAACAGTCTCTTTAAGGTTGGCATTGATATTGACGGGAAAACAGGGAATACCGGTTTCATTGTTTTCATCGTAATACCAGAATTTCTTTTTCGTAAAGGCATGGCTGTATTGCGTTAGCGGAAATATAACCACCGGGTATTGCAATCCTTTTGCCTTATGGACTGTGGTTACGGTAACGGCGTCCAGATTCTGGGGTGATGAAATAGAAAGTTTCCCCGCCTGTTTATCCCACCAGTCCAGGAATCGGACTATTTCCGGATTTTTTCCGTTCATATAATCCAATACCACATCCAGGAAGCTGATGATAAAGATATCCGATTCCGTTAATTGATAAAGTACGATTAATTCTTTAATCAGAGTGAATAGAGGTAAGGCCAGCAGTTTCTCCCTTTCTATATTTATTCCGGCCGACTGAAGATAAGCGGTAAATTTTTCCTCGTCTTTTAAAATGCTGATAACCGTTGGCGGTAATCCGTAGTTTTCATCCCGGTGAATAAATCTGGCCATAACCAGTTTGGCCAATTCGTCACGCGGATCGGTCAGGTATTGTAATGTAGCGATAAGCACTCTTATTTTTTCCGACGATGAGAGAAGCAGGGAATCGGTAGAAATTACCGGGATATGGTGCTCCGCCAGGATTTTTCCATACTCAGTTCCGCTTTTCCGGTCTTTGGTAAGCACCGCGATATCACGGTATTGAAAATTGCGTCCGAGCGCTTCTTTAACGGCTCTTACGACTTCCTCGATCATATAATTCTCTCCGGTGTTATCATCTCTAAAGAGTATGGACACAAAACCGGATCTGTCCGTATGGTCAGGTATTTCCTGTTCAACATCACGGTAATATTCGTTTGCCAGGGCAAAGACAGGCTTTTCCTTATCGTTTAGTTTTTCGAAAAAACGAAATAACCGGTTATTGAAAGTTACGATTGCCTTTGAAGAACGATAGTTGGTAGCCAGTGTAACAGTGGAAAATTCGCCGAGATCGGCCGTTTTCCCCATTTCCGCCATATATCCTTCTTCCGACGACAGTTGATTGAGCAAAGAAGAATAGCCGTTCCGGAAACGGTAAATAGCCTGTTTTACATCTCCGAATAAAATAGTTTTCCCGATCTCTCCGTAAAAATTAGCTCCGGAAAGCGCATTTTTAATCAGCGGCAGCAGGTCTTTCCATTGCATTTTAGAAGTATCCTGAAACTCGTCGATCAGGAAATAGGAATACCGGTTTCCCAGCTTTTCATAAATATAGGGCACTTCCTCATCCCTGATGGTATCATAAATTTTACTGTTGGTTTCGCTGAGGTAAAAAAGGTTATCATGGAGTTTGATTTCGTCCATGATTTGCTTAAGATCGAAAAGTAAAAGGAAAGAATCAAGATTTTGACAGAGGATGGCCTTTAACCGGTAAGAATCGGATAATTCAAAAATCCGGCGGGCAATTTCAATTAATTTTTGGTGAAGTACATCGGGAATAATTCCTTCTTTTTTAGTGAGGCACCCTTTTTCCAGTGCGTCCGACACATATTTCGAAGCAATTTTATCCGGATTGCCGGATACTTTTGTATACCAGACATAAGGGCCTTTGGTTCCGTAATAAAATTGTTCCGGTTGTAAAGCATTTTCCCGGATAAGCGTTTCTCCTTCGGAAGCCAGCGCCCGGATTTTTTTCTTCAGCTCTTTCCGCTCTTCCAATAATTTCCGGGCACTTAGTTTGATCTGCCCGGAATTGGTATTTTCTAATTTCTTTAGCGGGAGGTAAGAGTCCTCGTCATAGATAAAAAACAGGATCTTCCTCAAATCCCTTTCAAGGTTACTTTTCCCGGTTTCGGCCAGATTATTTTCCATAAGGTTCAATACCTGTTCCGATACGGAAAAAGCCTGTCGTTGTTCTGCTTTCGAAACCTGGTTGAGCAAGAGGTCGACGGTCTGGTCAAAAAATTCATCCAGTTCAATTTCTAAATTAAAATTGAGGTTTATATGGAGTTCCAATGCAAAAGCCCTGATCAGTCGCTGGAAAAAACTATCGATCGTGCTGATCGAAAAACTGGGATAATCATAAACAATCTCTTTTAAGAGAATCAATGATTTTTTCCGGATCGACAGATCCGCTTCCTTGCCAAAGATGCCCAGATTTTTTTTGATCATTTCCCATATGGCGCGGCAGGAACCCGGGAGTTCTGAATAATCTTCCCGGAACGCAAATTCATACAAAGTTTCCATGATCCGTTGTTTCATCTCGGCAGTCGCATTATTGGTGAATGTGATGGCCATGATATTCCTGAATTTTTTTTCAGGATATGAGAATGAACCATTTTCGGAGAAACAGATGGATAAATATTCCGCCACCAAATGAGTGGTTTTACCGGAGCCCGCGGAAGCTTTGTAAGTTACAAACATAACGGAAGATCATTATTGATCATGCAAAGGTAGTGAAAAACAGGTGTATTATCTTAACTTAGCCTGCTAATTTTGTATCTTTGTAGTTCATAATTATAGAGAATTATATTAAAACATAAACTGGCAATGAAAAAATTAATTTTACTCTTTTTAGTATCGGGTGTAATTACTGTATACGGACAACATAGTTTTTTTGACCTTATGGACGAAACTATGGAATGTACTACGGTGACAGTAGGGAAAAAAGCGTCAAATGACGGATCCGTGATGACTTCACATACGGACGACAGCGGCAGGACAAGGACCAATATTACGGTGGTGGAAGCTAAAAATCATGAGCCGGGAACTATGAAAACTTTATACAAACGTCGTCCGGCAAAAGATGAGTTCGGTAAAATGCCGAAATATGAATTCGTTGAAACCGGACAAATACCGGAAGTTCCGCATACTTATCAATATTTTAATTCCGCCTATCCGTGTTTGAACGAAAAACAACTGGCGATCGGTGAATCCACGTTCAGCGGCCGGCCCGAATTACAATCCGACAGCGGCCTGATCGATTGTACCTGTCTTTGTATGTTGTTGATGGAACGGTGCAGCACGGCAAGACACGCTATCCAGACCGCCGGCGAATTACTCAAAAAATACGGATGGAATGACGCGGGAGAGTGTTTGACTATTGCCGACAAGAATGAAGTGTGGCATTTGGAGATCGTAGGGCCCGGTAAAGGAAAATTCGGTGCCGTTTGGGCTGCCCGGCGGGTTCCCGACGATCACATAGCGGTAAATGCCAATGCTTCCACCATCAGGGAAATCGACCTGAAGAATAAAAATTATTTCATGGCGTCGGATAATGTATTTTCGGTAGCAGAAGAAAATGGCTGGTGGGATAAGAAAAAAGAAGGTTTTCGGTTTGCTTATGCGTATGCTCCGGAAAGCAGGGCCATGCTGGCTTGTCGCAGACGGGAATGGCGGGTTTTCGATCTTCTGGCCCCTTCCCTGAAATTGGATCCTAACATGGAAAATTATCCTTTCTCCGTCAAACCGGACTCCTTAGTTAAGATGGAAGATATGGTTCGGGTATTTAAGGATTATTATGAAGGAACCGAATTTGATATGCGGAAAAACCTGACCGTTACCGACCGGGAAGGAAAAACCGTCATTTCGCCCCTGGCTAATCCTTTTATGAAAGCCGATGAACTGAAACTTTTTAAGATCAACGGAGGATGGCACTGGCGCGGCGAGCGTAGTATTGCCGTTCATTTTACAGTATATGCCACCATTATCCAATGTCGTGACTGGTTGCCCGACGAAGTGGGCGGACTTTGCTGGTTCGCGCTTGATAATGTGGCTTCTTCAATTTATGTGCCTTTATACGGCAGTATTACCGATTTGCCGGAAACTTATAAAACCTGCGGTCGGGAGACCGGTTTCAGTCGTGAAGCGGCCTGGTGGGGATTTAACCGTTTGGGAACCATTACGGCAAAAAGATGGGGCAATATGCATCCTGTTGTGGATGCGGTCTGGAAGCCGATGCAAACCCGGTTTTTTACCGATCAAAAAGAAGTAGAACAGGAAGCTTTACGATTGCTCAGGGAAAATAAGCGTACAGAAGCGATCCGTTTCCTGACAGAATATAGTAATGATTGTGCCGATTCGGCGTTGGAAGCCGCCTGGGATACCGGCGATTTATTGTGGACGGTATTCGACGGGGCGTGGTAAACTTACATTTCTTTGTATAAGTAAGTATATATATTTAGGAATTATTTTTCTCCAACGATCTTTAACTAACTTGAAAATAGAAAGTAATAGCATATTCAGTTAATTGAATGGTAAACTTTAAATTTATATAGGATAAATCGAAGGAGTAATAAGAATGAATAAAAAAGGCCTACAGATTCTGCAGGCCTTTTTTATATGTGGATAAACTTTAAAGAATTTTAGTGGCTGTAAGGGGGCCGACTTCTGACTTTGATTTTTTAGTAATATTCCGGTTAAATTGCTGATTTTTAGATTCAGGGAATGGATTATACTTAACATTAGTCATAGTTATTTTAATAGGTAATTCCTGATATTCATCTTCAGTATATATCTCTGCAAGGACTGCAAAATAATTATCAACAATACCATCAAATGTTCCGGAAATTGTGGATTTAGTTATATCAAATGATGTAATTGTTAATGTTCCATTTGTAAAAGACCAATCTGCGAATTGGTTACCTTGTTGGTCTCTAATAAAATATTCACGATAATAATTAATGGAATAATAACTTCCATCGTTATATTCAGCTGTTACTGTCCTTACAGAATTTGGACATATAACTTGTATTGTAGGTGGTGTCACGGCCTCTTGTTTTGCTCCCCAGATATTAAGTAAATTTAAATCACTAACTACTTCACCTAATATAGTTTCCGGTTTTGCTTCCCAGGTTTCTGCTAAATTGGTGCCCGTACCGAATTCAACTTTAAAACTGGCAGTAGGTGTGGGGTTAGGATTCGGGTTTGGATTTGGGTTTGGATTGTTGCCGTTTCCGCCGTCTTCATTATTGTCTTTATTACAAGCGGAAAACACTAACATCATGGATACTATAGCCATTAATGTCAGATTCAAATACTTTTTCATATTCTTCATTTTATTGGTTAATAATTCTACCGCAAAGATAATATAAATTGAATACTAAAAAAGAAAGGATTATTATTTTTACATTTATATTTTGTAGAATTTTTTGGGATATCTACAAGATAAATCATATATAATTGAAAAAATTATTTCTAAAAAAGATTTATAGTGATATTTTTTATAAATTTACTTCCGAAAATATAGTAGAAATATTATTTTGTCTAACATAAATTAATAATTATGCTTAAAAAGTTATTTTTATCATTTATGGTGATTTTTACCTGTCTTACTATTACTAATGCTCAAGGTACAATAAAAGGAACTGTAACTGATGATTTCAAAGATCCTTTGGCTTATTCCACCGTTATCCTCAGACAGGAAAATAGAGTATTAAAACTGAGTTATACCGATTCAAAAGGGAAATATGAGATTTTAGATATACCCGCCGGCATTTATGACATTGAAGTTATCGGTTCTATAGGATGTTCGAAGAGTGTGACTCAAACCGACATTCATATTGAAGCTGATGATGTAAAGTCTATTAATTTTGAGATTAATTGTGACTACTTACCGCCGCTATTAATCGATTAAGAACATAATTGTCTTTACTGCAATTTTGAAAGATATTTTAAGGATAAAGTAATTTATTATAGTTAAAAGCCTATTTTTGCAGAAAATAATGAGTATTGTTAATTATCCTGAAATTATTCATGATATAATTTCTTGTTTCTTATGTTGAAATGCAGGGAAATTAATGGAAAAAAAGAGGTATTTGACCCTGTCCGCAAAAAATGGGTAAGATTTACCAATGAGGAAAAGGTAAGGCAATGTTTCATCCTTTACCTCATTCAGGAAAAACAAATACCGCTGTCCCATATATCAGTCGAAAAAGAAATTAAAGTGAACGGATTATGCCGTCGCTATGATATTATCGTTTTTGATGAGGAAGGAAAACCGTCCATGGTGATCGAATGTAAAGCGCCGGAAGTAAACATTACCCAGGAAGTACTGGAACAGGCAGGACGTTATAATAAAACATTGCGTGCTCCTGTTATCGGGGTAACTAATGGAACCACACATCGCTTTTTTACCATAGATTTCAATTCGGAAAAAATAACCATACTGGAATAAAAAGAGATCGTCTTCTCTTTCTGTCCTTCCGGACGCAGTGAAGAATCTAAATTTGGTTATAAGATTTTTCGCTTCGCTCAAAATGACAAATTGAATGAAAATACATTGCCTCTATTAGCCTGCTCTTCAAATGACAATTCTGTCATTCTGAACGATAGTGAAGAATCTAAAATTTGGTTATAAGATTTTCGCTTCGCTCAAAATGACAGAATGAGTATAATATTATTCCGGATAACCTCTGATCCTTATTTTACATCAGGATCCAGGAATGGATATCGGTAATCCGTAAACGGAAGTAAGGTTTCTTTGATACAGCGCGGACTTACCCAACGGTAAAGGTTCAATGAACTTCCTGCTTTGTCGTTGGTTCCGGAAGCTCTGGCTCCGCCGAACGGCTGGTTTCCTACTACCGCTCCGGTAGGTTTGTCATTGATATAGAAGTTTCCGGCAGCATATTTCAACGTTTCGAATGCTTCGATGGTCGCGTAACGGTCCCTTGCGAAAATAGATCCCGTCAAAGCATACGGAGAAGTGCTGTCACAAATCTTCAACGTTTCGTTGTATTTTTCATCTTCGTAAACGAATACGGTCATCACCGGTCCGAATAATTCGATGGACATGGTTTCGTATTCCGCTTTTTTGGCCTGGATTAAAGTAGGCTCTATATAATAACCTACGGATTTGTCATATCCTCCTCCGAAAACGATTTCCGCATCATTGGATTCTTTAGCCCGGTCGATATATTTCGTAATAGTATCGAAAGCTTTTTCATCGATAACGGCATTTACATAATTGGTGAAATCCCTTACGTCACCCATTTTGATGGTTTTCATCATTTCATTGATATAATCAAGTGTCTGTTTCCAGAGGGATTTGGGAACGTATGCGCGGGATGCAGCCGAACATTTTTGTCCCTGGTATTCAAAAGCGCCGCGTACGATGGCAACAGCCAGTTCTTTGGCATCCGCCGAGGTATGTGCGAAGATGAAATCTTTTCCTCCTGTTTCGCCCACTATTTTAGGATATGTTTTGTATTTATCCACGTTATTGGCGATGGTTTTCCAGAAAGCATTGAAGGTGGAAGTACTTCCGGTAAAGTGAACACCCGCGAAATCGGGAGATTCGAATACCGTATTGCTGATCGTAGCTCCGCTGCCGGGTAGGAAGTTAATTACACCGTCGGGAAGGCCTGCTTCTTTCAATATTTTCATCAGGTAATAATTGGAAAGTATTGCGGTAGTAGCGGGTTTCCAAACCGTAACATTCCCCATCAGAACGGGAGAAATATTCAGGTTACAGGCAATAGCGGTGAAATTGAAGGGAGATATGGCATATACAAAACCTTCCAATGGACGATACTCCATTCTATTGATCACGGAATTATCGGATACCGGTTGTTCCGCGTAAATTTTCGAAGCATAGTAAGCGTTGAAACGGAGGAAATCTATGGCTTCGCATGGTGCGTCGATCTCAGCCTGATAAGGATTTTTACCTTGTCCGAGCATAGTAGCCGCATTGATCACATAGCGATATTTTTTTGACATCAATTCCGCCGCTTTCATCATGATCGAGCAACGTTCAACCCATGGCGTATCTTCCCATGCTTTTTTTGCTTTCATGGCTTCTTCAATGGCCATTTTTACTTCCTTCTCGGTCACCATATGATAATTGGCTAAAACATGACCGTGTTCGGTAGGCATTACCACTTTCCCCATTTTACCGGTTTTAACTTCTTTTCCACCGATAATCAAAGGTATTTCAATGGTATTGTTATATTGTCTTTCCAGTTCTTCCTGTAAAAGTTTTCTTTCCGGTGTACCGGGAGCGTAGGAATAAACGGGCTCATTTTTAGGTTCTCTAAATTGGAAAACGGCATTGTTCATAATTGTTGTTTTTAATGTTATGATTAATTTTTAAAAGTTTCTTTATTCAGAACGAGGCAAAGATAAAAAATTTTTACTGACATGAAACGTAAAATAGATCTCTTTATTTTTTCTTTAATTTAATAATCTCTATACAAGTAAAACCCAAAAGTATTTCCAATTTAGTTGTTTTGAAGCAATTAAGAAATATTTAATTTCTTGTTAATATTGCGATGATTAATAATCAAGGTAAAATGTTAAAATATTAACAATAGATTGTTAATTAACGGTGAACTTTTGAATTTTCAGGTTGTTATTTTTTCTACTTATAAAGCATATTTTAAGTTGAGATCTGTATAGTATTGATATTAATCTATCATTGAATTCATTTTAGGAAAACAATATTTATTAATATTATATTGTCAGAATTGGAGGAGAATAAGCTTTTTTTGATTTACCGGCAGCCACCACACTTTAAATTTTATGTTAATAATTGTTAAATATAAATAATGTGTGACTAATATACGAAGCAATGAAAAAAGTTTTATTCTCTAAATGCGGGTTCATGACCTTAGCATTCTTTTTCTGTTTAATCAGCAGGGTTGCCGCGCAGGATTGCAATTTCACAGTTACTACCGATGTCCAGAATTCAAGTTGTTTAGCCAATGGTATAATATCCGTACAATTGGAAGATACGGCTGGTAAACGGATCAGTAATATGCGTTATTCACTCGATCCTATTGTGGCCGGTGCAAGCCAATCCACCAATAATGTATTAACAAGTATTCCGCCCGGCACTTATAAAGTGATTGTGGATGCTATGTGTTCAGTGAGCGGAGCTCCGGTTCAGGTACAGGAAGTGCTGGAAAACGTGGTTGTGGCAAACGAATATACCCGCCCTACGGTTACCCGGGTTGAAGGTACTTTTACCAGTGGTCATCTCTATGGTTCCGTGCCAAGTTTGCCTTGTGCAAATACCGGTGTAGCGCAAATCCGCATACAAAATGGTGTATTCCCTTTTACGGTTGTGGTTTATCATAACGGTGACTCGCTCACAACCGAAGTATTTGAACAGCCTATGTATACGGGTACAGGGTTAACCCGTTATGATTTCAGGGAATATTATACATTCAGCGGGTTGGCTCCCGGTAGCTATACGTTCCAGGTAACGGACGGTTGCGGTACGAGCGAGAGGGTGAGCGGAGTTAATATAACGCAATTAACCCGGAGTTTTGATATAGATCAGTCGGTCATATATCGTGGACCGGCATCTATCAACGATGATGTGACTTTTAGGTTCGCGCTTTTTTACAGGTTGAACCTGTCGGCGGATTTGTATTATTATTATTACATGCATACCCAGAATATAGATCCCTGGTGGGAATTTAGTTATAAAATAGGAGATGACGGAACTTATTCGGAATGGAATACGATCGGAAGAAACGGAGAAGAATCGATCACTTTACCACTTAACGGATATTGTGATATTTACGATTCCACACAAAATAGGAAAAATAACATCTTTATCAGGGTCAGGGCTATCGGATGTACCGATCCTGTCTATGACCAGGAAAAACCTTTTTTGATAAGGAAACCCGGCAATAGTAGTATACGCAATTATATAAAGTATGCTACAGATTCATCAATATACCATCCTGTGGAATATTATCCCTGTTACTATATTAATCCGTATACTACCCAATACCAGCGAAGTGAATTTCTTTCTCTTGCCGCCGATACTTTTGCCGTATACGGTACTTCCGTGGAAGCGAATATGTATTATTCACCCCCACTTTTGGTACAAGCCTTTAATAAAGACGCAGATACCCTGATGGTTGTGAGGAATTTCAATGCATACCGTTGGGAATGCGATATCCCGCTTACCCCTGAATTGCATGGATCCATAGCGAGAGTTATAGTAACCGACAGGCACGGTTGTACGGTGTTTGAAAGGGATTTTACTTTGGAATATAAATTCCAAACCACCGGAACAATACCTCCCATACAAAGATATGAATGGAGGCCCACAAGTAATTCAGGAGATCTTTGCGGAAATACGATGAAAAATATTTCGATCTTCAGGTTTCCTTATGAAAATCTTAATCCGTTTTCTTATCTTCAGGGAACTACAATTCGTTTGATTGAAAGTCCGGACGCTAACCTTCAGAATTTTACAGCGGTTTTCGATACTACACCTCCTATGGACTGGAAATTCACCACTACGGAAGGTTTCCCGTCCAATGCTTCGTTAAGATCGAATGTAAGCGGAAATTCTGCTTATTTCTTTCTGGAATCCATGGATCTGGTTACCGGAAACTATATTTTCGAAATTACCTCGGATTGCAATATTGATACAATACCTGTTAATTACACTTCCCAGGATACTCTGACAATTAGTGAAGAGCCTCGATATGATCTGATAACCGATTGCGAATCATTTAAGGTAGTACCTAGAGCAGGTCAAATAAAAAAAGAAAGTGAGGATTATCAAACTTATTTTAGAATAATGTCCGGTCCTCAGGGTGGATATTCTCCTATGGATTATGTTTTAAATGATACGATAGAGTTAACAATGACAGGAACATATGTCATTCAAATGTATGCTCCTAACGTAGATATGAGATGTGTTACCCGGAGGGATACTATAGTATATGAGAGAAACCCGTTAAGGTATGCTTATTTGCACGCGTATGTATGTACCGAAACTGATCAGACTGCGAAGGTAAAAGTCACCGGACAGGACGGAACAATACCATATCAATATGTTGTATATAGCCAGCCGGATGGCAGAGGATCTGTATTGGCTACCGGAACGCAGGGAGACTTTGCAAGTGTTAATGCCCGGTTAGGAGACGTTTTATCCGTTAGGGTTAGCGATTTTTGCGGAACCCGTTATCTCACTAACATTGAGGTAATTAATTTGGAAACGGCCAGGATAGCCTGGTTTGCCAATAACAATTCTAAAGAATTGGATATTTGTCAGGGAGACAGTGTTTTCATGGACGGATTATCTTTAGGTGATGTTACCTATAGGTGGTTAGGACCGGAAGGTTTTATTGACACACTGAAGGAAGTTATTTGCATACCAAGGAATATCGACAAAACAGGCTGGTATCACCTGGAAGTCGGAAATACCCATTGTACAGGTGTACAGGATAGTATATATCTCCGGGTACATAACCGTCCCACTGCTGTTCTGTCGGGAACGGATACGGTATGCCAGAACGGTACCGGAAATTTAACTATAACACTTACGGGTGCCGCACCCTGGACCGTAGTGACCAGCAATGATGAAATACTTGAAATTAGCATTACGGAAACCACAAATGGAACTTATACATGGAGACCTGATATATCATTGACCGCCAATACTAATTTCTCTCTGGTATCGGTTTCCGATTCTCTTTGTACCGGAGAAGTTTCAGGAATGGGAGAACTTGTGATGAGAACGCCTGTCACTGCTACATTATCAGGAGATGATACTATTTGTTCGGGAGAAACCACTAACCTGCAAATTGAACTGACCGGAGTTTCACCCTGGCAGGTTGTGGCAGGTAACGGTGATACGCTTAATATTTCTACCGGCGACCTTAACAATAATATTTATACATGGAATCCACAAAATATATTGGAAGGAACTAATTTTCTAACCTTAACCAGTGTGGTGGATCATGATTGCCCGGGAACGGTTTCAGGATTAGCCTTGTTATATCTTAAAACCCCCCCATCATTTATAAATTGTCCTGATGATGATTACTCTGTTAATACACAAACGGATTCCTGTTCAGCTTTGGTGAATTATCCTATTGGTATAAACGGTAATCCCGCTCCGGTTGTAAGTTTTATCATTACTGATGAAGGTAACCAAATTGTTGCAGGAGGTGCTGGTACAGGTGTTGGAATACGTCTGAACAAAGGAGCATATAATGTCATTATCAATGCTGAAAATGATTGTGGTGAGTCACAATGTTCATTTCCCCTTATCATTACTGATCACCAGGGACCTCAGGTAAGATGTCCTTCCGCTTACGATATGGCAACCGATTCTTCTAAAAATTACTATACGGTTAAGGGTGACGAATTCCAACCCACTAATGCGTGGGATAACTGTCCCGATTACACGATAATTAATGATTATAATAACAGTGCTTCCCTGACCGGTGAGGTATTCCCTCTGGGCAATACAACCGTGCAATGGACCATAACCGACGCTTCGGGTAATACTTCAAGTTGTAGATTTATAGTTGAAATAAAAGATAAAGAAGCTCCTGTCATAGGTGATACAACCGATAACCCCGGTGCCATAAGCTGTACGACTATCGGAGATCAGATCGTATCAGTCGATACGAACAGTAGGGGTTATTTGCATACCGGTACCAATTGGGATGTAACGGCTACGGATAACGTGGGTGTGGATAGTATATGGTATGTGTTGACCGGTTCAACGGTAAACAGTGGTACCAGTCTTGATAATGTCCTCTTTAATATGGGTAATACCACCGTAACCTGGAATGCGACCGATACCAGCGGTAATCGGGCATTCTGTAGTTTTCTTGTAACCGTAAGGGATAGCATTCCTCCGGTTATAGGTGATACGACAGATAATCCGGGCGCCATCAGTTGTATGACTATAGGAGATCAGATATTGTCTACCGCTTCCGATAGTAATGTTTATATTCATCAGGGAAAGAACTGGGATGTAACCGCTACGGATAATATCGGGGTCGACAGTTTATGGTATGTATTATCGGGAGTAACAACCGGTAACGGTATTACCTTGAATAATGTGGCATTCAATATGGGAACTACCACCGTAACCTGGACCGCAACCGATACCAGCGGTAACAGGGCGACGTGTACTTTTAATGTTACGATAAACGATAGTATTCCGCCTGTTATCGGAGATACTACCGGAGGTAATCCCGGTGCGATCAGTTGTGAAACCATCGGAAACAGGATCGTTTCTACCGATTCCACCACCAACACTTATGAGCATAAAAATACGACATGGGATGTAACGGCTACGGATAATGTAGGCGTAGATAGTTTATGGTATGTCCTGACAGGAGCTACGACAGGCTCGGGTGTAACTTTACAAAATGTACTGTTTAATATGGGAACCACTACGGTAATGTGGACTGCCACCGATACCAGCGGTAATATAGCCAATTGTAGTTTTAATGTTACGGTCAACGACAGTATTCCGCCTGTTATCGGCGATACGACAGGTGGCAACCCGAATCCTATCAGTTGTGAAACTATCGGTAACCAGATAGTCTCTACGGCAGCGGATACGAATGTGTATATTCATACCGGTATTAATTGGGATGTTACGGCAACGGACAATGTCATGCTTGATCTCCTCTGGTATGATCTTACCGGCGCTACAACCGGAACAGGAAATACACTGGATGGTATTGCTTTTAATATAGGTACTACTACCGTAACCTGGAATGCCACCGATACAAGTGGAAATCTGGCGACATGTTCTTTCAGGGTTTCCATAGGCGACAGCATTCCGCCAGTTATCGGCGATACTACGGTTCCGGGCGCGATCAGCTGTGAAACGATCGGGAATCAATTGTTATATGTTCCATCCGATACCAATGTATATATACATTCAGGAACAAACTGGGATGTGACCGCCACCGATAACGTGGGCGTTGAAAGAATATGGTATGAACTTACGGGACAAACTACCGGCACAGGTTCTACATTGAACAATATAACATTTAATATGGGAAATACGACTGTTACCTGGTACGCAACCGATACCAGCGGTAATATCGCGAATTGTGATTTTATGGTTATGATACGGGATACTGTTCCGCCTGTCATAGGCGATACGACAGGCGGTAACCCGGGAGCTATTAGTTGTCTTACGATCGGTGACCAGGTGTTATCCACGGATTCCACCACCAATACATATCAGCATCTCACTACCAATTGGGATGTAACGGCTACGGATAACGTGGGTGTGGATAGTATATGGTATATGTTGACCGGCGCTACTACAGGAAACGGTACCACCCTTCAAAATAAAATATTTAACATGGGTACTACAACTGTAACCTGGACTGCCACCGATACCAGCGGTAACATAGCCAATTGTAGTTTTAATGTTACCATTAATGACAGTATTCCGCCCGTTATCGGTGATACGACAGGTGGTGATCCGAATCCGGTCAGTTGTGAAACAATTGGTAATCAAATAGTATATGTACAGGCAGATACCAATATTTATACCCACAACAGTACGGACTGGAATATCACGGCTACGGATAATGTTATGGTAGACCGTATCTGGTACGAACTCACCGGCGCTACCCAAAAAAGAGGAGCCAGCCTGGAGGACGTATCGTTTAATATAGGCTTTACCAATGTACAATGGTTCGTCACCGATACCAGCGATAATATGGCTACCTGTAATTTTACGGTTGAGGTAAGGGATACGATTCCGCCTGTTATCGGAGATAGCACGGAAATCAATCCGAATCCGATCAGTTGTCTTACGATCGGAGATCCTCTATTGTGTGTGGAATCCACAGTGGGATTTTATGTACATCCTGATTCTTCATGGAATGTGACGGCTACGGATAATGATTCAATAGCCAGCATTACGTATTACCTCTCCGGCGCCACTACCGGTAGCGGAACAACTCTGGAAGGACAACGTTTTGAAGAAGGATTGACGAACGTGCTCTGGATCGTTACGGACAGGTCAGGGAATATAGATTCCTGCTCATTCGATGTTTCGATCAATATTATTCCTGAAGTACGCTTAAGCGGAAATGCCACCATACGGGAAAATGATCATGCACCATTGACCCTTGAATTTACCGGAAACCTACCCATTACTATATACCATACCATGACCGGATCAGTTGATACCAATATGTACGTAATCCCCGATACGGCTGTTTCTCCGCATACCTGGCTATTAGAATGCCAGCAATCAGGAACCTACGAATTAGTAGGTGTGGAGATGGAAACTCCTTGTGAGGTCAATTTCTCCGGGGCCGCTTCAGTAATCATATCCGAATGTCTGGATGAAAGGGTGATCGTGATGGAATGTCCCGATAATATCCTGAGAACCTTGCCTTACGGTGAATGCAGTGTAAAGATTGATCTCACTGTTCCGTTCACCCAATATGAAGGAGATACCATTGAAGGCAATAACCCGAATATCATTATCACCAATAATGCTCCGCAAGGAAATATCTTTACGCCGGGAATCCATACGATTACATGGATCGCAACCGACGCCTGTGATTTCGCAGATACATGTACTCATTTGGTTGTGATAAATGAATCTCCGTGCGGTATTAACGATACGATATGGAGTATCGACGGTTCGGTAGATTCCATTGCTAATATTATTGCCATAGATAGTGAAGGTAACGAATATTCGACCGTACGGATTAATTGTGACTGCTGGACGGGACAGAATATAACCTCGAAACAATTCAGCGATGATGCTTCCGTGCTCAGTGCCAGAACAAGGGCTGCTGCTGTAATTCCGCAACGGTATATATATTACGCCAAAGCTTATCCGGATGTGGATGCCAATGAACTAAAATATGGTGGTTTATATAACTGGCATGCTGCCAGCAAGATGGGAACAGTCAACGCCCGCGGATTAGTTCAGGGTATTTGTCCGAATGGTTGGGTTTTACCATCGGTGGACAAATATGAAGGACTTATTGTGTTCGGTAGCGATGATTTGCGACAACCCAATGAATGGATGCAGGATAATACCGCATTAAACGGAAGCGGATTCTCAGCGTTACCGGCCGGTTTCTTTAATTCCTCCACTAATAATTATTATTATTTAATGGGTGATGCTTACTTCTGGACTGCAGCGGAAGGTGATATAGGAAAAGTAGCGCATATCCGTTACCTCTGTCCGATTATTACGATTGAAGATATGGACAAAAATCACGGTGCCAGCGTTAGATGTATCAAAGCCAATGATGATGATACTTTGACTGCCGGAGAATAATAAACGATATAATAAATGAATGTAAAAGGATTGATCCGTTTTGGATCAGTCCTTTTTTTTTATATCCTTCCGGGTTCGTTCAGTATCTGAGTTCATCGGAGGAGTGCTGAATTTACTGAATGTGTTTTGTCATCCTGAGCGAAAGCTAAGGATATTTAAAACTATGCATTAAATTTCCGTATCTTAATTTCATAGAGGGATACTCTGACCGGACTAAAAAGATGTTGTTCTACATAAAAAATCCTTATAAAACATAATCAATAATCACTATAATTGCTATGGCCGATTTCCCTCATCAATTTATTAGTTTCCCTTTATTAAATCATTTTTTACCTGTATATTTGCACCAATAAAAAAGTAATAATATACAAGTATAATTTTAAGCCAATCAAATGATGCATAACGAATTTGTACGAAGACATAACGGTCCGGGGTGTGAAGACACCAAAAAAATGCTTCACACAATCGGAGTTGAATCTCTAGACGAATTGATCGGGAAAACCATACCGGGAGCGATCCGTTTTAAAGAAAACCTTCCTTTACCCGATGGAATGTCGGAACATGAATACCTTACCGGTGTTAAAGCCATTTTATCGAAAAATAAACTGTATAAATCTTATATCGGATTAGGCTATTATAATACCCAGACGCCGGCTGTTATACTCAGGAATATTTTTGAAAATCCTTCATGGTATACTTCGTATACTCCTTATCAGGCTGAAATCTCACAGGGACGTTTG
>ERZ809224.1008-NODE-1008-length-22423-cov-35.783709_pt1 | contig 22423 bp, 19 predicted proteins | sample MGYA00520513_ERZ809224 | MGnify/ENA primary metagenome ERZ809224 (study PRJEB31576, sample SAMEA3212658) | Homo sapiens | biome: human-gut; feature: human gut; material: fecal | place: Sweden | collected 2012 ... | reverse complement strand
GTACAGCGGGCCGGCCAGCACCGTGGCACCCAGCCGCTCGCCGGTCTGCAGGCATTGGGTCAGGTATTGCAGGGTGCTGCGGCGTACCTCGGCGTCAAAGCTGGAAAGATCCCGCCCGGCGCCCAGGGCTGCACACAGCGAAACCGCCAGCCCGGTACTGCGGATCTCCTGTTCCAGGGCCGCACCGGGGTCGGGCACGGTCATGGGCAGCTCAATGGCGGTAAAGCCCATGTCTGCCACTTTGGCGGGCAGGCCCAGGCAGGCTTCGCCCAGGCCGGGCACCCAGTTCCACAGGTTGATTCCTAATTTGTTCATCGGCACAATCCCTCATGGCGGGCGTGCCGCACCGCTCAGTTGGTGGAGCGCCGCACGATCAGGTCGGAACTGAAGATGGTGCGCTCCGGTTTGGGCAGCACGCCGTTTTTCTCTTTGTATTCAATCTGGCGGATCAGGCTGTTGGCGGCGGCGGCTCCCATGCGGTACAAATGCTGGGAGATGGTGGTCAGCGGAGGCTCCACCATGGAGGCCATGCTCACGTTGTCCACGCCGATGACCGCCACATCCTCCGGGATGCGCAGACCCAGGTCATGCAGCGCGTGCATCACCACAAAGGCTTTGGGGTCGCTGCTGCAGAAGATGGCGTCGGGCGGATTGTCCAGCCCCATCAGCTCCTTGGTCTGGTAATAAAAGCCGTTGTTGCCGTTGGTCTCCCGCATGGTGTAGGCTTCCGGGCAGGGCAGACCGTTGTCGGCCAGGGCCTGCAGATAGCCGCGCCGGCGTTCCCGGTACAAAAGCAGTTCGTCCCGGCCGTAGGCTATGGCAATGCGTTTGTGCCCGGTGCGGATCAGGTACTGGGTGGCGTCGTAGCCGATCTGATAGTTGTCGGCAGCCACGGTATCCACCTTGCCGATGTCGCTTGCTTCAAAACGGTTGACCAGCACCAGGGGGGAGCCCTCGGTGCGCAGCGAGCGGATATGGGGCGCATCGCTGGCGATGGAACAGACGATGAAACCGTCGATCCAGCGCATTTTCATGGTTTCTATGTAGGCCTTTTCCACCGCGGCATCCTCGTCGGTATTGCACAAAAAGACCGTCAGGCCGTTTTTGCGGGCAATATCCTCCACGCCGCGTGTCAGCTTGGGGAACATCATGTTCTCAATGGAAGGGATCATCAGGCAGATGGTATTGCTGCGGCCCATTTTCAGGCTTTGCGCCAGTGCGTTGGGCTGGTAATTGGTCTGCCGGATTGCTTTCATCACGATTTCGCGTGTTTCGGCGTTCACATAGGACTTCCCGTTCAATACACGGGAAACGGTGCTGACCGATACGCCAGCCAGCGCGGCTACCTGCTTGAGATTCATGACGACCCCCTGCTGTACTTGATATTCCATAGCATACCGGCAGGCAGCGGGTTGCCTGTTCCATGGGCCGGTTTGCTGTTACTCCTGATCCCAGTATACGGTCGCGCCGCGGTGCGCCGAGGTGCACTGCCGGCGGTAGAGCTGCAGCCAGCCGGTGGCGGGTTTGATCACCGGCTTCCAGGCGGCTTTGCGGGCGGCAAGCTCTTCGTCGCTGACATCGACCGTCAAGGTTCGATTTTCAATATCAATATACACCATGTCGCCGTTGCGAATCAATGCCAGATTGCCGCCCTCATAAGCTTCAGGAGCCACATGGCCGATGGCCAGGCCGCCGGTGGCGCCGCTGAATCGGCCGTCCGACACCAGAGCGATCTGAGTGCCCAGGCCCTTGCCCAGCACGGCAGCCATAAAGGTTTCCATATGGGGCATTCCGGGGCTGCCCTTGGGGCCCTCGTAGCGGATGATGACCACGTCACCGGCCACGATCTCGTCTTTCAGGATGGCATGCCAGGCGTCATCCTGGGAATCGTAGCACTTGGCCGGGCCGCTGAATTTCCAGGCGGCGGGGTCCACGGCGCTGAACTTGACGATGGCGCTGTCGGTGCCGATGTTGCCGTGCAGCACGGCCAGACCGCCCTGCTCATGGATGGGATCGCTGACCGGATGGATCACGTCGGGGTTCTTGTTGCAGGCGCGGGCGGCTTTCTCGCCCAGGGTGCCGAACATGCCCTTGGCCTCGGTGTCCACCTTGCCGGCTGCGGCCAGCTCCTTGATGACGGCGCCCAGGCCGCCGGCAGCTTCAAAGTCCTCCATGGTGTAGGTGGGGTGGTTGGGGTAGATGGTGCTCAGCACCGGTACTTCGCGGCTGATGGCGTCGAACGTTTCGGGCGTGATGTCGAAATGTGCCTGACGGGCCAGTGCCGGGATGTGCAGCATGCTGTTGGTGCTGCCGCCGGTGGCCATCATGTAGCGCACCACGTTCTCAAAGCTGGACTGGCTCAGGATGTCCCGGGGACGGATCTCCTCCCGCCAGGCGTGCATTACCTGACGGGCTGCCTGGCGGGCCAGCTCATGCCACTTGGGCGTCTGGCTGCGGCAGCTGGCGTTGTCGTGGGGGGTAAAGCCCAGCACCTCGGCCATGGCGCACATGGTGTTGGCGGTGCCCATAAAGGGGCAGGCACCGGGGGTGGGGCAGGCGTTGCGCACCACGTCCTTGTATTCTTCCCGGGTGATGCTGCCCTCCACATAGGCGGCATAGGCCTGCTTGGTGTGGGTCAGGGTGATCATCCGCCCGTCGGAACGGTGACCGGCTGCCATATAGCCGCCGGTGAACATGACGGTGGGAATGTTTACCCGCACCGCGCCCATCAGCATGCCGGGCACCACCTTGTCGCAGGTGGCCATGATGATCATGCCTTCCAGCATGTTCAGTTCCGCCACGGTCTCCACCTCGCTGGAAACCAGGTCACGGGTGGGCAGGGTGTAGCGGTCGCCGGGGGTGTTGCTGCAGATGCCGTCACAGATGCCGGTAATGGGCAGTTCCAGCGCCAGACCGCCTTCTTTATAGATTTCCTCCTTCATCTCGGCGATGAGCGCCTTGTCAAAGGGAAAATGGCCGGGGTTCATCTCGTTCCAGGTGTTGACCAGGCCGATGATGGGGCGCTGGGCGTCCTCTTCCGAAATACCCATGGCGTAGAGCAGTGTGTTGCGGTGGTCCAGGGATTCTTCGTTCCACTCACGAATCATAGAGTTCCTCACTTTCTGTGGTATGTGCGATGCCGCGTTTATTTTTGCATCAGATGGATGGCAAAACCGCCGATCTCCTGCCGGGCGTAGATCACCAGGATGCGGCCGTCCGGCATCCGTTTGATGGAGTCCTCGTCAAACAGAAATCCCTTTTCTTCCAGGTAAGCCCGGGCGGCGGGCAGGTCGGCCGTGGCCAGGGCAATGTGCCCGCAGCGGCCGCGGCCGGGTGCTTTCATCCACTCGACCTGTGTGCCGGTAAAGCGGGCGTCGGCGCTTTCCTTGGCGGGGTTCACCGGCAGGCAGAACAGGGTTTCAAATTGGTCGGCACAGGCTTCGGCTTCCGCCGCGTCCCGGCAGTTGACGCCGATGTGCACGATCTCAAAATCCGGTGTGTAGGCCATGGCGTCAGCCTCCCAGGTAAGCCTGGCGTACCGCGTCGGAGCGCAGCAGCTCGTCGCCGGTGCCGGACAGATTGATCTTGCCGTTTTCCAGTACATAGGCGTAATCACAGATGCCCAGTGCCTTGCGGGCGTTCTGTTCCACCAGCAGCACCGTGATGCCGGAATCCCGGATCTCACGGATGAGATCGTAGATCTGGTTGACGATGATGGGGGCCAGACCCATGGACGGTTCGTCCAGCAACAGGATCTTGGGGCGGGACATCAGGCCGCGGGCTACGGCCAGCATCTGCTGTTCGCCGCCGGACAAAGTGCCCGCAAACTGATCTTTTCGTTTTTCCAGAATGGGGAAGCGTTTGTACTGCTCCTGCAGGTCTTTTTCCAGGTCGGCGCCCTTGAACAGGTAGCCGCCCACCAGCAGGTTGTCCCGGATGGTCAGGCCGGAAAAGCATTTGCGGCCTTCCGGAACATGGACCACACCGGCGCCCACGATCTTGCTGGGTTTGCGGGGCAGGGGCGTGCCCTCAAAGGCGATGCTGCCTGCCTTGGGCTTGACCAGGCCGGAGATGGTGCGCAGCAGCGTGGTTTTGCCGGCGCCGTTGGCACCGATGATGGACACGATCTGCCCTTTTTGCACTTCGATGCTGATGCCGCGCAGTGCCTCCACATGGCCGTAGCTTACGGCCAGATCGGTTACTTTCAGCATGGGTTCCATCGTCATTCCTCCTTGCCCAGGTAAGCCTCAATGACCTGGGGATTGTGCTGCACTTCCTCGGGCGTGCCGACGGCGATGGTCTCGCCGAAGTTCTGCACGTGAATCATGTGCGAAATGCTCATGACCAGTTCCAGCCGGTGCTCGATAAGCAGGATGCCGAAACCGATCTGCTGGGAGATGCGCTGGATCAATTCGGTCAGTTCGGCGACTTCGGTGGGGTTCAGACCTGCGGCGGGTTCGTCCAGCAGCAGGATCTTGGGCTCGCACATCAGGGCGCGGGCGATCTCGATGCGGCGCTGCATGCCGTAGGAAAGGTTCTCCGGCCGTTCCTGCAGGTAATCCTGCATCCCCACGATCTCCAGGTATTTTTCGCACAGTTCCCGGCCGCGCTTTTCTTCGGCGCGGCGCTTGGGGGTGGGCAGCAGTCCGCCCAGAATGTTGTACTGGCTTTGGGGGTCAAAGGCACACATGACGTTTTCCTGTACGGTCAGCCCTTTGAACAGGCGGATGTTCTGGAAGGTGCGGCCCATGCCCAGCCGGGTGATTTTGTATTGCTCCAGTTTGGTGATATCCTGGCCGTCCAGCAGCACCGTGCCCTGGTCGGCGGTGTATACACCGGAAATGGTGTTGAAAATGGTGGTTTTGCCGGCGCCGTTGGGACCGATGATGCCGTGGATCTCGCCGGCGTTGGCTTCAATGGAAAAGTTCTGGATAGCCTTGACGCCGCCGAAACTTTTGTAAATGTTTTTGACTTCCAGCAATGCCATGGCTCATCCCTCCTTTTTGGTGTTGATCTTGCTGCGCAGGCGGCGGTAGGTATCCCGGATATGACGGGGCGTCAGTTCCCACTCGCCCAGCAGGCCGGACGGCTTGAAGTTGAGGATCAGCAGCACCAGCACGGCGTAGATGACGTAGCGGTAGTTCTGCAGATCACGGAGCATCTGGGGCAGTGCGCTGAGGATGAAGGCACCCAGGGTGGAGCCGGTCAGGCTGTTGACGCCGCCGAAGAATACCATGATGACCCAGTCGGCGCTCTTCTTCCAGCCGAACCCGGAGGGGTCGACGTAGGACATATAGAAGGCATACAGAACGCCGGAGTAGCTGGTCAGCGCCACGCTGAGCAGGAAGGCGATCATCTTGATGCGGGTCACGTGGATGCCCATGGCCTTGGCGGCCAGCTCATCCCCCTTGAGGGCGACGCACTGACGGCCGTATTTGCTGGATTTGAAGAAAGCGGCCAGGGCGATGGCCACGATGGCAGATACCAGCGCAATGCTCAGGGTGACCTTGCGGGGAATACCGGTCAGGCCCGAAGCGCCGCCGGTGAGGGTGGTCATCCGGTTCAGCAGGGCGGCGATGGCTTCGCCAAAGCCCAGGGTGACCAGAGAGATATAGTCCCGGCGCAGGCGCACCACGGGATAGCCGATCAGATAACCGATGCTGGTGGCCATGACTACGGCCAGCAGTGCCGCCAGGGCAAAAGGAACATCAAGGCGAATGACCAGCAGGCCGGAAGCATAGGCGCCGATGGCCATAAAGGCCGCCTGCCCCAGGCTGAACATACCGGTCAGACCGGTGAGAACGTAAACGCCGGCCACCGCGATCAGCGTAATGCAGACCTGGGTGAGGACGTTGGTGACAAGTGCAGACATAGAAACTGGACCCTCCTTATGCCTTTTCCTGGACGTTGCTGCCGGCGATGCCCTGCGGACGGATCAGCAGGAAGACCAGCATGATGGCAAAGACTGCGATGGTGGAATATCCGGAACCCAGCACGGCCAGCAGCAGGGTCTCCATAATGCCCAGCAGCAGCGCGCCGATCACGGCGCCGGTCAGGCTGCCCAGGCCGCCGATGACCGAGGCGATGAAGCCCTTGACCACCAGGCTGCCCAGGGTGGGGTACAGGGTGTACTTGATGCCCAGGAACACGCCGGCAATACCGGCCAGGATGCCCGATACCACAAAGGCGCACTGGATGATACGGGTGGAGTCGATGCCCATGAGCTGGGCGGTGTCGCGGTCAAAAGAGACGGCACGCAGGGCGCGGCCCAGGCGGGTTTTCTGGATGACGAAGGCCAGCACCAGCAGCGCCACGGCGCTGATGATGAACATGACCAGGTCACTGGTAGAGATGACCAGCGAACCGACACCCAGGGTGGGCGGGGTGAAAAAGGACGGGAAGTTGAAAAAGTTGGAACCCGCCTTTATGGTGACAAGGCCCTCGTACAGGGTGCCCAGCGTGATGGAGGACACAAAGAAATAGGTGGGGGCCGAGTGATTTTTCAAAATACGGCGGAAACCGACAAACTCACCGAACAGCGAGATCAGCGCACCGGCCAGCCCGGCGACGATCAGGGTGGGGACCAGGCCGAGGCCTTTGTCGGAAACCAGAAAATAAGCAATAAACGCGGCAGCCGTCATGGTGGCACCGTGCGAGAAGTTGGAGAATTTGAGAATATTGAAGATCAGCGCAAAGCCGGTGGCGATCAACGCATAGATCGAACCGGTCGCGATGCCGTTGATGATGACTTGCAGCGACATAAGATGTTTGCCTCCTAAAAAAAGAGCAGGCGGCTCCCGCCGCAGCGCGGGAAAACGGTGCGGGAGCCGCCTGTTGCATTGCGTTCTTGGTGCGGGAATCAGCCTGCGAACTGTTCCAGCATGACGGGGGTCTGGTTATCGTAGGTGTACATGAACATGCTCATACCGGTGGGCATGTGGGTCGCGGGGTCAATGGTGATGGTGCCGGTGATGCCCTCGTAGCTCAGGTTCTCAAAGGCACTGTGCAGGGCTTCGTAGTCGGTGCCGTTCTTGCTGATGGCATCGGCGGCGGCCATGACGATGTCGTAGCCCAGGAAGTACTTGTTGGGAGCGCTGACGGTATCTTCGATCTCGGCGATCTTGGCGGCGATTTCAGGGTCCTCGGTGTTGATGTTGTTGATGTAGTACACGTTGGAGCAGTCACCGCCGTAGGTGGTGTTGAAAGCGGGGGCGGCGTCCAGACCGGCAATGATCTTGCCCTCGTAGCCCAACTCGGTGGCGGCGGTCACAATAGCGACCAGCTGCTGGGTGTAGTTGGGGCAGTAGATGGCGTCCACATTGGCGGAAACCAGCGGCTGGAGCAGGGTCTTGTAGTCGGTGTCGGCAGCGCCGAAGGCAACGATCATGCTATCGTCCACGGTGACGCCATCCTCGGCCAGACGGTCCAGGAACGGGTCCAGCAGAGAAACGGAGTAGGAGTTCTCCTGGTTGTACAGCACACCGAAGGTCTTGTAGCCGTTCTTCAGTGCAAAGGCGGCCATGATCTCGCCCTGGGAGTCGGCGTTGGGCTGCAGGCCGAACATATTCTTATAGGGGGTGCCGTCCTCTTTCAGCTGGCAGGAGGGGTCCATGGCCAGGCCGACGACGGGCACGTCATATCCTTCGGAAGTTTCTTTGATGGCGTTGGCGATGTTGGCGACCGGCGGGCCGACGATCAGCGAAACTTCGTCCACGGTGACGGCGGTGATGTAGGCGTTCACGGCCTCGGTCACATCGCCTTTGGTGTCGTAGGTATTCATCACAAGGGTCTTGCCGTTGATGCCGCCGTTGGCATTGATCTCATCCACAGCGGCCTGTGCACCGGCCTGTACCGAGATGCCCAGGCTGGAGGTGCTGCCCGTGATATCCTGCAGGCAGCCGATGAGGATCTCGCCGCCGGAGCTCTCTTCGGTGGCGGAGGTGGCGGAAGATGCAGTGGAGGAACTTTCCTGTGCGGTGGAGCTGCCGGAGCTGCTGCACGCTGCCATGCTCAGTGCCATGCCGGCGGCGAGCACAAAAGATACGATGCGTTTCATGTGAATTTCTCCTTGTATTGGGTCAATTTTTGGAATGCGGTCGACCTTGCGGGTTCTGAGTTACTATGCCCTCCTTTCGCGGCGGATTCGCGGTTCCCCCCTGCCGATTCAATGCCGTGGTCATGGGAGCCGCGGGGCCTGTTCTGTTTCTGCAAACGTTTGCAAAAACAAGAAAAAATAAAATTCTGACGTTTTAATCAATTTTTTTGTAAAACGACAGAAATAATCTGGCTATAAGATAAATCAAAACACAGATTTTGTCAATAAAGCACGCATAAATTCGACTTTTCCAACAAATTTGTATATGCAAATGTTTGCAATATGCCGAAGAAGGGGGTAAAAGAAATACTTTTTGAACATATAAGAATAAAGTGTTCTAAAATTGAGGCAAAAAGGAGTGGTTTGCCGTGACCAAGAAAAACCACAAAAAACAGCCGCGCGGAAAAAAGCGATGCAAAAAAGCCCCATGCCGAAGCATGGAGCTGTTGTTTGATTTTTCCGGGGAGAATGCAACAAAAGTTACATAAAAACAGCGCAGGTAACTTTGGGTTACGATGCAGAGGCGGCAGTGTCCGTATCTTCGGACGGGTGCAGCCAGACTCGCTCGTCTGTATCATCCAACGAAACAGGGCTGAGTACCAGTGCCTCGCAGTCGCCATAGCTGCCGTCGGCTTTCCAGGTGGCGATGTGGGTGGCGGTCAAAGTCCATTCGGGCAAACCTTCGCTATTGCAAAGGGCGATGCCCAAACCGTCAAAACTTTGCCACTGGCGGTAAACCGATTCGCCGCCACCGGTCAGCAACCGGTAACAGCCGGCGTCACTGTCCCACTGCAGGGTGATGCCGGGGTCCCAGAAAAAGGCGTTTTGCTGCCAGGAACCGGTGATCGGGTCGGACTGCAGCCGGTCGCCCCGGCCGGAAGCACCGTCCAACAGCTGCACTTGGGTCTGGCCGTCGGGGGATTGGTAGGTCACGGCGCAGCAGGTGTCTGTCTGCCATTGGATTTTTACCTCTCCTGTCACAGGTACGGTGGTTTCTTCCGCAAAAGAAAGCGTCCCTTTTTGGTGGTCATAGGCCAGTGAGATCACGGCACCGCCCTCCCAGTTCGGGCTTATGATCAGCTGGAGCCCGTCGCGTGCCGTCTGGAAGGCCGATGCAGAGAGAACGGTCACCAGAAAATACAGCCCCCACAGCAGATATATCTTTACCTGGCGCGGCCATGACCGGTGCAAGGTGCCGTAGATGGCCTGGGGTGCGGTTTGCCGCAGATGGGCGAGCAGCGCCTCGCCGCCCTCGGCACAGGCCGTGTCGGGCACCGGCAGCGCCAACAGGGTTTCTTCCCCCTGCCAAAGCAGCACCGTCCAGCCTTTGCCGCGGTAGACCCGGGTCAGGCCGTCCAGCGGATAATCGCTGCCGCCGTCGCCATTCTCCAGGTGCAGGTGGGTGGGGTACAGAACGGCGCCCTCAAAGTGGTGCAGATTGGCGCGCAGCCGCAACGCCAAAGCCAGGGCGAGGGGGTTGATCAGCGCCAGAAAAAAAGTGATATAGGGCAGTGCACACATCCACAAAGCAGGCCGGATGCCCTGGCCTACCATGGACAAACCGGCAGCCAGGCAGCCGAAGAACAGCACCTGGTTGACCAGGTGGGTAAAGCGGATCAATCCCCGCTGACCGGGGGAATGGCAGACTGCCGCCAGGGCGACCTGAGAGGCCTGGCGGAAAAGCCGCCGGGACTGGTCAAAGAACCCCGCTTCCAGCCGGGCCCACGCCTCCGCCGCGTCGAGGGGGCTGTGATCGGTCTGCTCCATGAAAAGACTCCTCTCCATCTGTGGGAACTGGTGATCCTGTACGGGCCGCGTACAGACGTTTTTAAGAAGCGACCCGCACATCTTGCAGGGCCCAGGGACCGGTCAGATTCTCGCCGTTCCGGGCCAATGACCGGCAGGCCCTGGCCGGTTTACTATTTGCTGACGGCGCGGTTGGGCACACCCAATTTGGCTTCCAGCTGCTGCAGGGTCAGGCCCCGGGCCCGTCGGGAAAACGCGATAAAACTGCCGGTTTTTTGGGCATTCATCCTCCGTTCACCCTTCGATTTGTTGCTTTTCAGTCTACACCTCGCCGGGGGGATTTGCAAGGCACGCAGGGTGGACGGAGTCTGCGCTCCGCAGAAAGGAATGAAAAAATGATCGTATTATTGTAAAAAAAGAATCCCTGCGCCGAAGCGCAGGGGAGATGTAAAAATATCAGCCGTTTTCCAGCATCAGGCGCAGGATCTCCAGGTCGGCTTCCTTCATGCCTTCCCGGGCAATGTAGCCCACATCCTCAATGGTTTTTTCCACGCTGGCGGTAACGATGCCTTCGCCCTGTTCAAAACGGTGGCCGTTCATGCTCATGCGTACGCTGAGCAGGCCGGTGTATACCGCCGCCGCGATCTTGGAGGCACAGCTGGACTTGGCGCCGTCGCACCACATGCCGCCCAGGGTGGCCAGCGTGTTGGTGATGACGCCGCAGATCTGTTCATAACTGCCGCCCTGCAGCCAGCACACACCCACCGCTGCGGCGCAGGCGGCGCTGGTGGCGCCGCAATAGGCGGACAAGCTGCCGATGAACCGTTTCTGGTGGATGCTCATCAGGTTGGCGATGGCCAGGGCGCGCAGCAGCCGCTCATGAGAAACACCGTTTTCCTCGGCATACAGCAGCACCGGCATGGTGATGGTCAGGCCCTGGTTGCCGCTGCCCGAGTTGATAACGACCGGCAGGGGGCAGCCGTTCATCCGGGCATCGCTGCCGGCAGCCGCTGCCGCGGCGGCCCGCATCTCAAAGGGGCCTTCCTGGAACATGCCCCGCAGGGTGGCGCCAACCTCGGCACCGTAGTGCCCGGCCAGCCCCGCCTGGGAGATGGCCCGGTTGCACTGGATCTGATTTTCCAGCACATCCCGGATGGTGTCCAGCTCCACGGTCTCGCCGTAGGTCAGGATGTCCCGCACGTTCAGCCGTTTTTTGTCGGGCGCCGGGGCGCACACTTCCTGGGCACCGCCGTCCCGCAGCAGGTCCTCACCGTTGTGTTCCATCCGGGTCACGTTGGTGTGGGTGCCCCGGATCTCCACAAAGGCCTCGTCCACACCGGCCCGGGCGGTCACCTGGACCACCAGATTGTCGGTGCCTTCGATCAGGCTGGTGGTGCAGATGCCCGCTTCCAGCAATGCCACCGCCCGGGCGCGGGTGTCGTCGGTGACGCTTTCCAGCACGGCCAGACGGCGGTGGGCATCGCCGCCGCACACCCCCAGCAGGGCGGCAATTTCAATACCGCGGCGCCCGCCGGAGTTGGGGACGGTGACGCCCTTTACATTCTTTACAATGTTGCCGCTGCAGGCCAGCAGCAGTTTGTCGGGTTCCCTGCCCAGCACTTTGCGGGCCAGTGCCCCCGCGTAGGCGATGGCAATGGGTTCGGTACAGCCCATGGCGGTAATCAGCTCACTGCGCAGCAGTTCGCCGTAGGTTTTGTATCCTTCTTCATTCAGCATAAGGCAAGACTCCGTTTGGTTGGGTTTCCTGGGCCGGAATGTACCGGCGTTACTATTATAAAAAAGATAAATCATCCGGAAGAATTTGTCCAGCAGAGGGAAAAACGGTCGTACTGTCCGGCGGCAGGCACTTTGCCAAACTGCCCAAACTCATGCCCGGAATTTGAGCACTCTGCCGAAAACGCGCCCCGGCGGCAGAAAAGCGGTTGACTTCCCTGCAGACACGTGTTATTATTTTCACAGATAAGCAAGCGGCCCAAAAAGGGGCCTGTTGGATTGTTACCGGTAATGCGGGCTAGACCAACTCCGTTAAGACCTTCTTTCTGCAGGAATGGTATTTGATGGGGCTGGTTATTTTTTTGCCCGGATACAATGGGGAAAGGGGGAACGGAATGCGCATCAAAAAGGTCATCAACAACAATATTTTGTGTGTGATCGACGAAAAAGGCAACGAGATGATCGTGACCGGCCGCGGGCTGGGTTTTGGCCGCAAGGTGGCGCAGTTCGTGGACCCCGCCCAGGTGGAAAAGGTCTACCGCATGGAGGATAAATCCGGCCAGCGGCGGCTGCGGGAGCTGGTGGAACAGATCCCCCTGGAACACCTGGACCTGACCGAAGCCATGATCGAAGAGATCAAGGCGGCCATCCCCCAGCCGCTGAACGAAAGCCTGCTCATCACCCTGGCGGACCACATCAGCTTTGCCATTCAGCGCAAAGCCCAGGGCATCGAGTTCAAAAATCCCCTGGCGGGCAGTATTCTTTGTTACTATCCCACCGAGTACCAGCTGGGCCAGCGGTGCCTGGCCATGGTGCGGGAACAGTGCGGTGTGGAGCTGAACCCCGACGAAGCGGCCTTCATTGCGCTGCACATCGTCAACGCCGAGCTCAACACCGATATGAGCGAGATGTACGACATCACCCGCCTGATCGAAGGGGTCATCCAGGTGGTAGAATACTATTACCGGGACCTGGGCGCTTTTGACCGGGAATCCCTGACCTTCCACCGGTTTGTGGTGCATCTGCGCTACTTTGCCCAGCGGTTGTTCCAGGGGAAGATGATGACCGACTCCGACAACGAGAGCGACGCGGCGTTCCGCGCGCTGATCGCCCGCAACTGCAAGCAGCATTACAAATGCGCCCAGTGCGTGGCCGAATATATTGAAAAAACCTGGCATCAGACCCTCTCCCAGGAGGAGCTGATCTACCTGACCATCCATCTGAAACGAGTGGCGGGCGACCTGCAGGAAGTTTCCACCTGACGGCAGGCAACAATCAAATAAAATGGATAGTTACTGCACCTTTGGCTGTGTAGGCTAGACCTGTATGACTCTGCCGATGGATCCCGGTGGGGTCGTATGGGTCTGTTTTTATATATAGAGTAGGGTTGTTTTTATATTTGGAATCTGGATTTGTCAAGGAGGATATTGTATGAAAGATAAGATCTTTGGGGTGCTGCAGCGTGTGGGCCGTTCCTTTATGCTGCCCATCGCCCTGCTGCCGGTAGCCGGTCTGCTGCTGGGCATCGGCAGTTCCTTCACCAACGAAACCATGCTGGAGGCCTACGGCCTGACCGGCGTCATCCACCCCGGCACCATGGTTTACACGGTGCTGGATATCATGAACCAGTGCGGCAGCGCCGTGTTCAATAACCTGGCCCTGTTGTTTGCCATGGGCGTGGCCATCGGTATGGCCAAAAAGGAAAAGGAAGTGGCGGCGCTGTCCGGTGCCATTGCCTACCTGGTTATGAACACCGCCATCAGCGCCATGATCAACGCCGCCGGCGGTGTGGAGGCCATGGCCCCCAACACCACCACCTCCATGCTGGGCATCACCACCCTGCAGATGGGTGTTTTCGGCGGTATCATCGTCGGTCTGGGCGTGGCGGCACTGCATAACCGCTTCTATAAAACCCAGCTGCCCCAGGTGCTTTCCTTCTTTGGCGGCACCCGCTTTGTGCCCATCGTCTGCACCGCCGTCTATCTGGTGGTAGGCATCCTGATGTTCTACATCTGGCCTGTGGTCCAGACCGGTATCTCCATGCTGGGCAATCTGGTGCTGGTTTCCGGTTACGCGGGCACCTGGCTCTACGGCCTGATCGAGCGTGCCCTGATTCCCTTCGGCCTGCATCATGTGTTCTACATCCCCTTCTGGCAGACCAGCGTGGGCGGTACGGCCATCATCGATGGTGTGACCGTACAGGGCGCCCAGAACATCTTCTTTGCCGAGCTGGCTTCCAAGAATACGGTGGAATTCTCGGTTTCCGCTACCCGGTTTATGGCTGGTAAGTTCCCGCTCATGATCTTCGGCCTGCCCGGCGCGGCGCTGGCCATGTACCGTACCGCCCGCCCCGAAAAGCGCAAGGTGGTGGCCGGTCTGCTGCTCTCTGCGGCGCTGACCTCCATGCTCACCGGTATTACCGAACCGCTGGAATTCACCTTCCTGTTTGTGGCTCCTGCCATGTACGCCGTCCACTGCGTCTATGCCGGTCTGGCCTACATGCTCATGCATATCTTTAACGTGGGCGTAGGTATGACCTTCTCCGGCGGCCTCATCGACCTGACCCTCTTCGGCATCCTGCAGGGCAACGAAAAGACCCACTGGATCTGGGTGGTCATTGTGGGCGTGTTCTACTTTGTGCTGTACTACTTCACCTTCTACTTCATGATCACCAAGATGAACCTCAAGACGCCCGGCCGTGAGGACGAAGGCGAAGAAACCAAACTCTATACCCGTGCCGACTTCAAAGAAAAGACCGGTGTGGGCCCCGATGCAGCCGGTGCCAAGAGCAGCGATGCGGTTTCGGCGCTGATTTTGCAGGGCCTGGGCGGCAAGGCCAATGTCTCCGACGTGGACTGCTGCGCCACCCGTCTGCGTGTGACGGTGGTGGATTCCGCCAAGGTCAACGATGCCATGCTGCGCCAGAGCGGTGCTTCCGGTGTGGTGCACAAAGGCAACGGCATCCAGGTCATCTACGGACCCCAGGTGGCCGTGATCAAGTCCAATCTGGTGGATTATATGGAGAGCCCGGCTTCCGATGCACCCGCTGCACCCGCGGCGGTGGAAGCCCCTGCCGCTACCCCTGCCAAGAAGGAAGAAGCCCCCAAGGAAGCTGTCCCGGCCGAGACCTTTGGTGCGCACCTGGCGGGTACCGTGGTGGCTATGGCTGATGTGAAGGATGAGGCCTTTGCCTCCGGCGTGCTGGGCGACGGTGTGGCCATCGAGCCCACCGAGGGCAAACTCTACGCCCCGGCGGATGCCACCGTGGATAACCTGTTTGATACCCACCATGCCATCGGCCTGGTGACCGAGGGCGGCGCCGAACTGCTGCTGCACATCGGCATCGACACCGTCAAACTGAACGGGGAGCACTTTACCGCCCATGTGAAGAATGGCCAGAAGGTCAAGAAAGGCGACCTGCTCATCAGCTTTGACACCGACGCCATCAAGGCGGCGGGCTACCTGGTCACCACGCCGCTGATCGTCTGCAACACCGACCGCTACACGGCAGTCAAAACGTTGGCCGAAGGCGAAGTGAAACCCGGCCAGGACCTGCTGCGGGTGGAGTAAGACTGCAGCAGCCGGCACAATACAAAAAGGAGCGTCCGCTCACGCGGACGCTCCTTTTTGTGCTGTATAATCTTACAGGAACAGCTCGTTCTCCTTGCGGGCAGAGCACAGGGGCTTCAGGACCAGCTCCAGCCCGGCCACCAGCACGGGGTTCAGGCTGCGGGCGTGCACCGGGCACTGGGCGATGCACCGCATGCAGCTGATGCACTTGCTGCTGTCGGTGACTTTCGGGTCGGCGGGGTCGATGGCGCCCACCGGGCAGACGGCGGCACAGCGGCCACAGGCGGTGCAGTCTTTGCCGGCCTGGGGCACGATGCTGCGCACGCCGCGCTTTTTATAAGGCCGGTTGCCGGGCAGAGCGGGGGCGGTGGTGTCCCCGGCGTCCAGTTTGGCCTGGATCTTGCGCCAGAAATCCTTCAGCACGGCTTTGTCGGCTTCGTCGGGGCGGCCTGCGGCATACTTGCGGGCGATGGAATGCTCCGCCAGCGCGGCCACGGCAGCCACGGTGCGGAACCCGGCAGCCTGGGCAGTGTCTGCCAGTTCGGTCAGGGTGTCCTCATAGGCGCGGTTGCCGTACACACAGACCAAAACGGCCCGGGCACCGCCGCCCTGCACTTTGCTCAACCGCTCCACGGCAATTTCCGGTACGCGGCCGCCATAGGAGGGAACTGCGATGACCGCTACATCCTGCCCGGTCAGGGTCACGGCGCTAAAGTTTACGCTGCGGTCGCACAGATCGATCACCTGGCCGCCTGCCAAAGCGTTTGCCACGGCCTGGGTGCCGCCGGTGGGGCTGAAAATCAGTTGATACACCATTTGCATTACCTTCTTTATGTTTAGGGTGCCTTTATCATACAAAATTCCGGGTGGTTTGTACAGCCCCGGGGAAAATCGCATATTTTGTGAACAAACGTTGCATGAAATGTAAACATTGGCACTCTACCGTTGACAGTGCTAATTTTGCGGTGCTATAATAAAGGCGTTCCAAGGGAACAGGGCGAAAGCCCCGCGGAAGACCTGCCGCCCCGGGAACGGGAAAATCACCTACGACACCGGAAAAAACACCGGTATCCGATAAATTTAGGAGGCATGACTTATGATGATGGTTCCTTATATGTTTCACGATGCTTTGTTGGATGACTGGTTCCAGAACGATTGGGACCGCGACTTTGACCGCATGATGCAGGCGGCGGACCCGCGCCGCGTGTTTGGCAAACGCAGCGCTAATGTGATGAAAACCGATGTGCGGGAGACCGCGACCGGGTACGACATGTTCGTGGATCTGCCGGGCTTCAAGAAAGAGGACGTGAAGCTGGATCTGCAGAATGGTTACCTGACCATCACGGCCAGCCGCAACGAGGACCGGGACGAGAAGGACAGCGACGGCCATTACATCCGTCAGGAACGGTATACCGGTTCCTGCGCCCGCAGCTTCTATGTGGGTGACCAGATCAAGCCCGAGGATGTGAAGGCCAGCTTCAAGGACGGCATTCTGGAATTGAGCCTGCCCAAGGCGGAGGCCAAAAAGTTGCCGGATAAGCAGCCCAACCAGATCGAGATCCTGTGATCTGATACGCAAAGGGGGACCATCCCGCAGGGGATGGTCCCCTTTTTTGCGGTGAAAACTGCCTGCAAAGAACCGCAAAAAACATAAACGGGCAGGAAAAACCGCGGCGGTCGTATGTCTGTACGTCCACGGGGAGCGGTACGCTTTTGGGGACTTTGGCTTCTGTCCGCTTTACGGGGATTTTACCGGCAGTTGTAAAATTTCTCATTGACATTTTTCGGACGATGTGGTACGATAACCACGATTTTGAAAGACGAATCGTGTAGGAGTTTTTCAAAGCAATTTACCTGGGACCGCCCATCAGGGGCTAAGGCCATACGGACAGCCGGGTCCACTGCCGATCGGCAACTTGGGTTGCCTTATTGATTGAGTTAAAAGCTCAAATTTTATAAGTTGGTTCCTTTGATAACCAGAAATTGCGTGCCCGCACGCAGACTTGTGAAACGGTCAATAAGAGTAGTAAAAGTAGAATTGCTATATAGACTCTGGACACGATACGCCAAACATACAATTGCCCCGCCCTTGCCCTCATTCCATCAGGAGGACAGGGCGCTTTGCGGCGAAAAATGGCGAATACAAACGCAAGTCTGCACCCTTTTGGGGTACGGCTTGCGTTTTTTGTTTTGGGAACCACGGGACGGAGGAAAAGATGAACGGGAACGGAAAACACACCCGTCTGGACCAGCGCCGCGCGCCGATCCACGAGGCGCTGGAAAATTTCCGCCGCATGCGGGTGGTGCCCTTTGACGTGCCCGGCCACAAGCGCGGGCGCGGCAACCCCGAACTGACGGCCTTTCTGGGCCAGCAGTGCGTGGGCGTGGACGTGAACAGCATGAAACCGCTGGACAATCTCTGCCATCCGGTGTCGGTCATCCGGGAAGCGGAAGAACTGGCCGCCGATGCCTTTGGTGCGGCCCATGCCTTTTTGATGGTGGGCGGCACCACCAGCTCGGTACAGAGCATGGTGCTCACCGCCTGCAAGCGGGGGGATGAGATCATTCTGCCCCGCAACGTGCACCGCAGCGTGCTGAATGCCCTGGTGCTCTGCGGCGCGGTGCCGGTCTACGTCAACCCCGAGGTGGACCAGCGGCTGGGCATCTCGCTGGGCATGCGGCGGGAACAGGTGGCCAAGGCCATTGCCGAGCACCCTGATGCGGTGGCGGTGCTGGTGAACAACCCTACCTACTACGGCATCTGCAGCGACCTGCGGGCCATCGTGCGGATGGCTCACGATGCGGGCATGCTCTGCCTGGCCGACGAAGCCCACGGCACCCACTTTTACTTTGGCGGCGGACTGCCCGTTTCCGCCATGGCAGCGGGGGCCGATATGGCGGCTGTTTCCATGCATAAGAGCGGCGGCAGCCTGACCCAGTCCAGCCTGCTGCTCTGCGGCCCCAACGTTCATGCGGGCTATGTGCGCCAGATCATCAACCTGACCCAGACTACCTCGGGCAGCTACCTGCTCATGTCCAGCCTGGATATTTCCCGGCGTAACCTGGCCCTGCGGGGCCGCCAGGTGTTCCACCAGGTGGCCGATATGGCCGAGTACGCCCGGGAGGAGATCAACGCCATCGGCGGGTACTACGCCTTCGGCAAGGAACTGTGCAACGGTGACTCGGTCTTTGACTTCGACACCACCAAACTGAGTATCCATACCCGGGACATCGGTCTGGCGGGCATCGAAGTGTATGACATCCTGCGGGATGAATACGATATCCAGATCGAGTTCGGTGACATCGGCAACATTCTGGCCTATCTCTCCATGGGCGACCGGCCCCAGGAACTGGAGCGGCTGGTCAGTGCCCTGGCCGAGATCAAGCGCCGCTACCACACCGACGGCACCGGCCTGCTCAATCAGGAATACATCGACCCCGAAGTGGTGGCCAGCCCCCAGCAGGCCTTCTATGCCGATAAAATCAGCCTGCCCCTGCGGGAAACCGAGGGCCGGGTCTGCAGCGAGTTCGTTATGTGCTATCCCCCGGGAATCCCCATTCTGGCGCCGGGCGAGCGCATTACCGCCGAAATTTTGGATTACATTGAGTATGCCAAAGCCAAGGGCTGCAGCATGACCGGTCCCGAGGACCCCGACATCCTGCGCCTGAACGTGCTGGCCTGAGAAGGAGGGTTTTGCCATGGAAATGTGGTTTTCGGAATTTCATACCCCGGACGTAAAGCACAGCATCCGGGTGGACCGTCAGCTCTATTCCAAACAGAGCGATTATCAGCGCATCGATATTTTTGAAACGCCGGAGTTCGGCCGGGTGCTCACCCTGGACGGCAACGTCATGCTTACCGAGCGGGACGAGTTCATCTACGACGAGATGATCACCCATGTGCCCATGTCGGTGCACCGGGAAGCCAAGGATATCCTGGTCATCGGCGCCGGCGACGGCGGCGTGGTGCGGGAACTGACCCGGTATGACCGGGTGGAGCGCATCGACCTGGTGGAGATGGACCCCATGGTGGTGGAAGCCTGCCGGGCGTATCTGCCGGGCAACGCCTGCCGTATGGACGACCGCCGGGTACATATCTACTTTGAAAACGCCCTCAAGTTCATCCGCCGGTGCGAGGATGAGTACGACCTGATCATCGTGGACTCCTCGGACCCCTTCGGCCCGTCGGAAGGTCTGTTCACCCGGGAATTTTACGGCAACTGCTTCAACGCCCTCAAAGAGGACGGCATCATGGTGAACCAGCAGGGCAGTCCCTTCTATGCCGAGGACGCCAACGCCATGCAGCGCAGCCACAAGCGCATTGCCAGCACCTTCCCCATCAGCCGGGTGTACCAGGCCCACATCCCCACCTTTGCGGCGGGCTACTGGCTGTTCGGTTTTGCCAGCAAAAAGTATCATCCCATCGATGATCTGGACGCCAAAGCCTGGAATGCTTTGAACATGCGTACCCGGTATTACACCACCCGCCTGCATGTGGGTGCATTTTATCTGCCGGCATTTCTGGAAGAAATGCTGCGGGAAGTGGAGGATCGTTAATGCTGCCGCGGAATGTTGAAAACTTTATCGGGTGCGACAGCGCCTACCGCACGGCCCAGATCGTGCTGTTCGGCGCGCCGTACGATTCCACCACCAGTTACCGCCCCGGCGCCCGGTTCGGTCCGGCGGCCATCCGGCACGAAAGCTACGGTATCGAAACTTACAGCCCCTACCAGAACACCGACCTGACCGACTGCGAGATCTTCGACAGCGGCGATCTGGAACTGTGTTTCGGCAGCAGCGAAAGCGCCCTGGTGGACATTGAATCCCGGGCTGCCGAGATTTTGCGGGACGGCAAGTTCCCGCTGCTGCTGGGCGGCGAACATCTGGTGACCCTGGGTTCCGTCCGGGCGGTGGCAGCCCGCTACCCGGAACTGCACATCGTCCACTTTGACGCCCACGCCGACCTGCGGGACGATTACCTGGGCGCCCAGCTCAGCCATGCCTGCGTCATCCGCCGCTGCCACGATATTCTGGGCGACGGGCGCATCCATCAGTTCTGCATCCGCAGCGGCGACCGGGAAGAATTTGACTTTGCCGCCGCCCACACCGACATGCACCGGTTTGATTTTACCGGGCTGGAGGAACTGACCCAGTGGCTGTGCGATACCAAGGTGCCGGTCTACCTAACCATTGATCTGGACTGCCTGGACCCGTCGGCTTTCCCCGGCACCGGCACGCCGGAAGCAGGGGGTGTCAGCTTTGTGCAGCTGCTGAACGCCATCCGCACCGTGACCCGGGCCAACATTGTGGGCGCCGACCTGAACGAACTGGCCCCCATGCTGGACGCCAGCGGCGTGTCCACCGCCACCGCCTGCAAGACCCTGCGGGAACTGCTGCTGGCGCTGGTACATAACCGGCCTAATGTATAAATAAGTATTTGTTTAGAGTTTTTTCGGTTCCTTTTTGCAAAAAAGGAACAAAATCTTCTCGTATGTAAAGGAGTCATCACCATGAGCAAAGTTCTTGTCATCGGTTGCGGCGGCGTTGCCAGCGTCGCCATTCACAAGTGCTGCCAGGTCAGCGACGTTTTCACCGAACTGTGCATTGCCAGCCGCACCAAATCCAAGTGCGACGCCCTGGCCGAAAAACTGGCCCCCACCACCAAAACCAAAATCACCACCGCCCAGGTGGATGCCGACGATGTTGACCAGCTGATCGCCCTCATCAAGAGCTATCAGCCTGACCTGGTCATGAACATCGCCCTGCCGTACCAGGACCTGACCATTATGGACGCCTGCCTGGCCTGCGGCGTCAACTACATGGACACCGCCAACTATGAGCCGGAAAACACCGACGATCCCGAATGGCGCGCCATCTACGAAAAGCGCTGCAAGGAAGCGGGCTTCTCTGCCTACTTCGACTACTCCTGGCAGTGGGCCTACAAGAAAAAGTTCGAGGATGCGGGCCTCACCGCGCTGCTGGGCTGCGGCTTTGACCCGGGCGTGACCCAGGCTTACTGCGCCTATGCCGCCAAGCACGAGTTCGACACTATCGACACCATCGACATCCTGGACTGCAACGGCGGCGACCACGGCTATGCCTTCGCCACCAACTTCAACCCCGAGATCAACCTCCGGGAAGTCAGCGCCCCCGGCAGCTACATGGAAAACGGCCGCTGGGTGGAGATCCCGGCTATGAGCATCAAGCGGGAATACGACTTTGACCAGGTGGGCAAAAAGGATATGTACCTGCTCCACCACGAGGAGATCGAGTCCCTGGGCAAGAACTTCCCCGATGTCAAGCGCATCCGCTTCTTCATGACCTTCGGCCAGAGCTACCTGGACCATATGCGCTGCCTGGAGGATGTGGGCATGCTCTCCACCACCCCCATCAATTACAACGGCCAGGAGATCGTCCCCATCCAGTTCCTGAAAGCCCTGCTGCCCGACCCGGCCAGCCTGGGCCCCCGCACCAAGGGCAAGACCAACATCGGCTGCATCTTCACCGGCACCAAGGACGGTCAGCCCAAGACCTACTACATCTATAACGTCTGCGACCACCAGGCATGCTACCGCGAGGTGGGCAGCCAGGCCATCAGCTACACCACCGGCGTGCCTGCTATGTGCGGCGCCCTGATGATGCTCACCGGCCAGTGGACCAAGCCCGGCGTCTACACGGTGGAGGAGTTCAACCCCGACCCGTTCCTGGACGCGCTGGATAAGTACGGCCTGCCCCGCAGCGAGAACCGCGCCCCGGCGCTGGTGGACTGATGCCCGCCGTGGATACCCGCCCGCCCTTTGCCGCCATCGGCGGCAGGGTGCCCGGGGAATGGGCGGCCCTGCCCACCCCCTGCTACCTGCTGGACGAGGGCGCGCTGGCCCGCAACGCCGAAATTCTCGGCGATCTGGCCCGGCGTACCGGCTGCAAGGTGCTGCTGGCGCAAAAGGCTTTCAGCAACTACGACCTGTACCCCATTCTGGCCCCTCATCTGGCGGGCACCGAGGCCAGCGGCCTGTATGAGGCCCGCCTGGGGGCTGAGGAGATGCCGGGCAAAGAGGTCCATGTTTTCTGCGCCGCCTACCGGGACGACGAGATGGAGGAACTGCTGCGCTGGGCCGATCATATCGTTTTCAACTCCCCGGCCCAGCTGGGCAAGTTCGGCCCCGCCGCCAAGGCCGCCGGCAAAAGCGTGGGGCTGCGGGTGAACCCCGAGTGTTCCACCCAGGAAGGCCACGCCATCTATGACCCCTGCGCCCCCGGCAGCCGCCTGGGCACCAC
>ERZ809224.1006-NODE-1006-length-22432-cov-10.722572_pt1 | contig 22432 bp, 15 predicted proteins | sample MGYA00520513_ERZ809224 | MGnify/ENA primary metagenome ERZ809224 (study PRJEB31576, sample SAMEA3212658) | Homo sapiens | biome: human-gut; feature: human gut; material: fecal | place: Sweden | collected 2012 ... | reverse complement strand
TACCGTGGGCTGCATCGGCTGCAAGCTGTGCGAGCGCAACTGCCCCGCCGGCGCCATCACGGTGACGAATAACCTGGCTTCCGTGTCCTATGAGAAGTGCGTGGGCTGCGGCAAGTGCGTGGAGGTTTGCCCCTCCAAATGCATTGTGGGGCTCAACCTTGTGGCTGGAGCTAAGCAGGCTTGACGGCAATTCAATTCAAAAGGGAAACAGGAGGCGCGGCTTGCGAAAGCCGCGCCTCCTATTTCTGCGCATTGACACCTATAGAGTATTCTGGGCAGGTCAGTCCAGCGGAACAGGGCTGCCAGACAGCAGCTGCAGGAAAACCCGCATCTGCGGGCTGACAAATTTGTTGCGGTGGTAGACTAGCTGGCTCCACATGGGGATGTCGGGGCACTGGGTGTCCAGAATGACTAGCCGGCCGTTGCGCAGATGTTCCCGGACTACGTATTCCGGCAGGAAGGAGATCCCTTCATTGTCCAGCAGGAACCGGGTGATCACATCGGTATTGCCTACCTCCAGAACGGGGTGGAGCTCAAAGCCTTGGGCGGCCAGGGCCTGTTCCATGGCATAGCGATAGCTCACCCCCTGCTCAGTGAGGAAAAGGGGTTGGGCCAACAGTTGTGGAATGGGGATGTTTTTCCTGCCTGCCAGGGGACATTGAGCGCTGGCCACAAAGTGGACCCGCTCCGGTCGTTCCAGCAACTTGATCCAGTCCGGGGAGTAGATCTTCTGATCCAGGAAGAACAGCAGATCTGCGTCGTTCTGCCGCAGCAGGTCAAAGAGATCCTGAGCGTCTCCGGTGATCATGCGCACCTCCACCTGGGGGAAGCGGCGGATGAATTGAGTGAGAATGGGGGGCAAGACACTGATGACATAGGACTCACAGGTGCCAATGCGCAGGCTTCCTGTGACCTGCTCTGGCTCCTGCACTACGGACTCTGCCCGATGTACAGCGTTTAGGATGTCCAGCGCCCGGGGCAGAAAACGCTGGCCGGCCTGTGTGAGTTTAACCTGCCGCCCAATGCGCTCGAACAGTTGGGCGTCCAGTTCTCGCTCCAACTGTTGAATCTGAGCTGTGACGGCGGATTGGGAATAACCTAGCTGTTGGGCTGTTTTGGAAAAATTCCGGACCTCCGCCAGACGGACAAAGGTGAGGATATTGCGAAACTCCATGGAATCACCGTTCAAAAATTTTGATGATATCTATAAAATCTATGAATTTTACAGATGAATCAATTCATGGTAGCATGGAATCAGCAAGCTGTCAAGGCAGGAGGTAGACATATGATCAGCATGGAACGGGAACGCCAAAACAGGCACATTGGGGCGCTGATGAAGCGCTTTGTGGATCGGACGGTTGCTTTCTATCAGAAACTTCCGGAGCAGCCGGTGTGCCCCAGCCCTGAGGAGGCGGTTCTACGGAGTCTCGAGGAGCGGCCAATTCCGGAACAGGGCAGGGCGGTGGACGAAGTCTATGAGGAGATGCTCCGGGAGGTGTACTCCAACATGACTCGCACTCAGCATCCCCGGTGCTTTGCCTGCGTACCATCCACCGCATCCATGCTGTCCTGGATGGGGGACGTGATGACCAATGCCTACAATCCCCATGCCAGCAGTCAGGCGAATGCTGCTGCGGCTGCCGTGATTGAGAAGCGGCTCATTGCTTGGATGTGCTCCCTGGCGGGGTATCCCCAGAGTAGCGGGGGGCTGTTCGTGTCAGGTGGTTCCATGGCGAATCTCACCGCCCTCACCGCCGCCCGGGACGCCAAACTATCCTGGGAGGAACGGTGGAACGGGACCATCTACCTCACCGACCAGACCCACGCTTCGGTGGTCAAGGGGCTGTACATCATCGGGTTTCGGGAGGAGCAGATCCGCAGGATTCCCGTGGACCAGGAGTTCCGCATGGATGTGGGGGCGCTGCGGCATGCCGTCCGACGGGATACGGCGGAGGGGAGACGGCCCTTCGCGGTGATCGCCTCGGCGGGTACCACAAATACGGGCAGCGTAGATCCACTGGCAGAGATCGGGACGGTTTGCCGGCAGTTCGATATGTGGATGCATGTGGACGGCGCCTATGGGGCGTCTGCCCTAGTGTCCCCACGGCATAGGAGGGAACTGGCGGGAATTGAGCTGTCGGACAGCCTGAGCTGGGATGCCCACAAATGGCTGATGCAGACCTATGGATGCAGCGTGGTGCTGGTACGGGACCGGATGCAGCTGGTGCACAGTTTTGCGGCTCATCCGGAGTATCTGGCAGATGTGGAGGCCTCACCGGAGAGCGTGGAGTTCTGGGATCTGGGGCCGGAACTCACTCGGCCAGCCCGGGCCTTGAAGCTATGGCTGACGGTGCAGGCGTTGGGAATCCAGGGGATGAGCCGGGTGATTGACCACGGCTGTGAGATGGCTCAGTTGACCCAGAAATTGATCGGCAGCCAGCCGGGCTGGGAGATCGTCTCCTCCGCCAAACTTGGGATCGTGAACTTTCGGTACGCGCCGAAGGGTGTAGCGGTGGAGACGCTGGACCGGCTCAATCAGGAGATTTCCCGGGAGGTCACTGCCAGCGGCTATGCTCAGATTCTCACCACCCAACTGCGGGGGAAAAGGGTATTGCGTATGTGCACCATTCATCCGGACACCACAGAGCAGGATATCCGTCACACTGTGGAGTTCCTCATGGGGTGCCGCGCAGTCCGGGATGTGGACAGGCGCTTAGCCTGACCGGGTGCGGGATTGAGGGAAGGCGCCCGCAACGCTGCCTGCGCATGGGACTAGGAGCGGTCCATCCCGGTGGAGCGGCTTGGCGGGGGCCATGTGGAAGAAAAATTATCGAAGAGGTAGGAGGGAGTTGCCGTATCTGTGGCAACTCCCTTTTCATTTGCGGGAATGCTTCCGAGTCCCGTGGAGAAAGGGGCTATGGACGGGGCAGGAGTATCAGGACTCTCCCTATGTAGCGATGAAAGGGCGTGGGGTTAACATTGTTTGACATTGAAAATGATCCAAAAATGTGATACCATCGCAAAAAATCATGTAACAGTGGAGAAAAAGGGGGAGAGGAGCCGTGGAAGAAGAGCGGAACTGGAAGGAAATTCCCTTGGACTGTCGGGAGGTCTGCGAGCATCTCTATGATGGGATCCACATTACCGATGGGAATGGGCGGATCATCTATATCAACAGTGCCTATACCCGGACAACAGGGATCCTGCCGGAGGAGATCCTGGGGAAAAAGGTGGAGGATATCGAGCGCGGCGGAGCACTCTATCAGGGGTCTGTGACGACACAGGTTCTAGAGCGGAAAGAGCGCGTGAACTCTGTGGCCCATATTGTCAGGCTGGACAAGGAGGTGCTGGTTACTGGTACCCCGGTTTTTGACGAAGCGGGGGAGATTAAGCTAGTTGTAACCAATACCAGGGACTTTCCCGCGCTGAAGAGTTTGGAGCGGCAGCTGCTGACCATGCGGGAAGCCAATCGGCTGGCAGATGAAGAGCTAGCCTATCTGCGGCATCAGCAGACGGGGAGCAAGACCATCGTTTTTCAAGGGGAAGGCATGCAAAAAACGATGGAGCTGATTCAGACCGTGGCGGGCTCCGATGTATCCATTTTGATCACAGGAGAGTCCGGAACAGGGAAAGAACTGATTGCCAATGAGATCTACCAGCGGGGAAGGCGGTACGGAAAGCCGTTTATTAAGGTGAATTGCGCCGCCATTCCAGCGGAACTTTTGGAATCCGAACTGTTTGGGTATGAGGAAGGTGCCTTTACAGGCGCGAGGAAATCAGGAAAAATCGGAATGTTCGAACTGGCAAACACCGGGGTTTTGCTGTTAGATGAGATCGGAGATATGCCGTTTTCCCTGCAGGCCAAATTGCTGAGGGTTCTTCAGCAGAGAGAACTGCGACGGATTGGCGGAAACCGCGTGATCAAGTTGGACATTCAGATCATCTCCTCCACGAACAAGGATCTGCGGGAGGAGATCCGCAAGGGGAATTTCCGGGAGGATCTGTACTACCGCCTGAATGTGGTTCCGATTGAGGTACGGCCGCTGCGAGAGCGGAAGGAGGACATCCCCGTGCTGGCCCAGCATTTTTGCCAGACCTATAACAAAAAATACGGGAAAGACGTTCGGCTCACGGCGGAGGCGGTCAAGCTGTTGACGGAATACCACTGGCCAGGAAATATCCGCGAGTTGGAGAACATGGTAGAACGGATGGTGGTGACCAATACGACAGGATCCATCAACCGTTTCACGGTCTATTCCAATTTGGCCTCGCCGGCAGGAGGACACGCTGCAGCAGAAGGGGTAGGAAAGCGCTCCTTGAAGGACTTGATGGGTGACTATGAAAAGGAGATCATCCTGCTGACCTTGGAGCGAGAGGGAACGCTGCGGAAAGCGGCGGCTTGTTTGGGGATTGATCATTCCACGCTAATCAAAAAAATGAAACGGTACCAGATGCGAAATAGAATCATAAATGGTGAGAAAATTCACCAGAGCGGTGAAATAATTCACCAGCAAAAATCATCAAATATGAGGCGGGATTAAGGGGAAGATTGCGCAAAATCACAGGAGCCAACTCTAGGGAAGCGGTGAATTTTTTCACCGCTCAGAGGAATGGGTGGCTGCATAGGGAGAAGCGAAAAATGGGCGTTTCCAAGGGCTGACGTTTTTTTCGTCGGCCCTTTCCCTTTTGGCATGAAGTTTGCTCTACATAAGAGTGACAGCAGCGAGGAAGCTTGGCGAGGAGAGGGGGCAGTGGAACAGAAAGCGAAAGGTATGCGATACGAGCTGTCAGGAAAGGCGGAAAGTTGGATGAAAACTATAATCACAGTGGCCACCACCGGCGCGTGGCCTAAGAAGGAAAACAATCCCAATGTTCCTATGACGCCCGCAGAGATTGCGGAGGACGTATACGCGTGCTGGCAGGCTGGCGCGGCGATTGCTCACCTTCATATGAGGGATGACCATGGGGATGGGACGATGGATGTGAGGAAGTTCCGGGAGACAGTGGAACTGCTCCGGGGGAACCATCCGGATTGCGACATTGTTCTGAATATGACTACGTCCGGGGACTTGAACGCCACAGAGGAGACCAGGCAGCTCCATCTGAAGGAACTGCGGCCGGAGATGGCCTCATTTGACTGCGGTTCAATGAACTGGATGAATGCCAGCCTGTTTCTCAACCCACCAAAGTTTTTGGAGGAACTGGGGCGGAACATGCAGGAGTGGGGGGTTAAGCCTGAGATAGAGGCTTTTGATCCCGGGATGATCGCCAATGCGGCCTACTATTTGAAAAAGGGTGTGCTGAAGGCACCGCTGCATTTTCAGTTCTGCATGGGCTGCGCCAATGGAATTCCCGGAAGTATCAAAAATCTGCTGTTTATGAAGGAAACCATGGACGCTCTATGTCCGGGCTCTACCTGGAGCTGCTTTGGAGTGGGCCATTCCGCCATGGAGATTCTGTACGGCGCCGTGGCGCTGGGCGGCCACATCCGTGTGGGGATGGAGGACAATGTGATGTATGCCAAGGGCGAACTGGCCAAGAGCAACCGTCAGCTAGTGGAGCGGGCTGCCCGGGTGATCCGGGAGTATGGCAGTCAGGTGGCGACTCCGCAGGAGGCTAGGGAAATTTTGGGTTTGGGAGGCGTGACGGGATGATTCGTCAAGTTGCGGTCCTGGGTGCTGGGACCATGGGTCACGGAATCGCGGGATCCTTTGCCCTGGGCGGATATCCGGTGGCGCTGTTCGATGTGAGCAGTCAGGCCTTGAGTGGAGCGATGGCGGAAATCCGTAAGGAGCTGGAATTCCTATCGGCCCATGGATTGGCGCAGCCTGGTCAGGCGGACGATGTGTTGGAGCGGATTACCTGCTACAGCGATATGGAACAGGCGGTGCGACGGGCGGACTATGTGATTGAGGCCACGCCGGAAGATATGGAGCTGAAGCAGCGTCTCTTCGCCCAGCTGGATGAGTGGTGCGGCACAGCGTGTGTTCTGGCGAGCAATACCTCTTCTCTGGCGCTGTCCGAAATCATGGAGCATGTCTCAGAGGAGCGCCGGAAGCGCATGATGGTGTGTCACTGGTATAATCCTCCCCACCTGATGCCGCTGGTAGAGCTGTCCTGCTTTGGAAACATGGATGATGCGGTATATCAGGAAGTGGAAGAGCTTTATCACAAGATTGGAAAGCAGACGATAAAGGTGAAAAAGGACGTGCCGGGCCTGGTGGCCAACCGGATTCAACAGGGGGTGGCGCGGGAGGTATTTTCCATCATGGAACAGGGAATCGCGGACCCGGAGGAGGTGGAAAAGGCATTGAAGTTTGGCCCGGCCTTCCGGTACGCCACCACCGGCCAACTGGAGGTGGCCGATATGGGGGGCCTGGATATCTGGTGCACGGTGGGAGACAATTTGCTGGCCGTGATGGACAACCGGCAGGAGGCAAATCCGATCCTGCGGGAAAAGGTGGCCCAGGGCAAGCTGGGGGTGAAGAGTGGGGAAGGGTTCTTTTCCTACACACCGGAGCGGGCCGAGCAGGTGAAGCAGAAGTTCTATGAGCGGCTTGCAGTACAGCTGAAAGCGTCTGAAAACTATGTTTAGGGTGGGTGGCCGTAGGAGGGTGTCTGAGGCGGCAGTCTAGTTTCCTGTGGGGAATGGCTGTGGCCACCCTGGCGCGTGAAAAAATTAGCCCAGATAAGATTTGAAAGGAGAGTTATAAATGGATATTTGGCTGAGTGTCTGCGGTTTTCTGATCATCATTGCCATTGTCGCGGGGATCATGACCAAAAAGGTCACTCCCATGATCGCACTGGCGGTATTTCCGCTGATCGGCGCGATTCTGGCGGGGAAATTCATGGAGATTCCCACCATGGTTGCCAGCGGGCTGAGCTCCGTGGCAAGCAACGGCGTGGTGTTTATGTTCTCCATCCTGTTCTTTGGCGCTCTGTCTACGGCGGGCGCGTTTGACCCAATTGTCAAGGTGATTGTCCGGCTGAGTCGGGGCAATCCCGTCTATGTCTGTATCGGCGCTTATATTCTGACCGTTGTCAGTCATCTGGACACCTCCGCCACCACGGATGTACTTCTGGTCATCCCGGCCATGCTGCCGATCTTCCGGAAAATGAAGCTGGACGCCCGGGTGCTGTGCTGCATTCTGGCCATTGCCGGCGGTATCATGAACACCGCGCCTTGGTGTGGGCCCACCATGCGGGCAGCCGCAGTGCTGGAGATGGACGTGGGCGAGTTCTTTGGCCGTATGATGATCCCCTTCCTGCTCACCCTGGTTGTGGGACTTCTGGTGGCGATCTTCCTGGGCTTTAAGGAGAAGCGCCGTCTGGACGCCCAGGGCTTTGACTACCGTACCGTGGAGCTGAGCAATTTCGAGGAGGAAGTGAACGAGGAAGAGAAGGCACTCAGGCGGCCAAAGCTGACCGTGATCAATCTGATCATTCTGGTTGCTGCGTTCGTCCTCATGGACCCCATTGGGACTGGCCCGACCTTTATCATTTGCACCGCCCTGGTCTTTATCATCAACTATCCCACTCTGGACCTCCAGCGCAAGATCATGAAGCTCCACGGAGCCAACGCCGTCTTTGTCGTAAGCACCATGTTTGCTGCGGGCATCTTGATGGGTGTACTGTCTGAGTCCGGAATGTCCAGCGCCATGGCCAACACCATTGTCAACTTGGTGCCGGACAACATGGGTGTGATCATCCCCATCGCGGTGGGCGTCCTGGCGGTTCCGCTGAGCCTGGCCTTCGACGCAGACTCCTTTATCTATGGTATCGTTCCCGTGCTGTCGGAGAGTGTGGGCCTGATGGGCCTAAGCGGAGCCAGCGTGTGCTACGCGGCGGTGGTCGGCATGCAGACCCTGGGCTGGCCCATCTCCCCGCTCAACGCGGCCACCCTGCTGATGGTTGGCATGAGCGATATCGAACTGGGCGATCACCAGAAGTTCACCATCCCCTGGGTGTGGGGCCTGTCCGTCGTGATGCTGGCCTTTATGGGAATCTTTGGACTATTGGCTTGACCGAGGCGCTTGTTTGAGAAAGGAATTGTAACATGAAAAAAGTGCGAATTGGAAGCGGAGCTGGCTATGCAGGGGATCGCGTAGATCCGGCGGTGGAGCTTTTGAAGAAAGGCGATCTGGACTATATCATCTTTGAGTGCCTGGCCGAGCGGACCATCGGCCTTGCCCGGCAAGAGATGCTGGCCGATCCCACCAAGGGGTACAGCCGGCAGCTTGAATACCGGCTGTCTCAGGTGCTTGGCCCGGCAAAAGAGCATGGGGTCAAGATCATTTCCAACATGGGCGCAGTCAATCCCCACGCGGCGGTGGCCAAGGCCATTGAGATTGCCAAGCAGCAGGGAATCACTGGTCTGAAATTTGCCGCTGTGACCGGTGACAGTGTGTTTGAAAACATTGAGCAGTACTATGAGAAGGACATCCTGGAGTTTCCGGGAAAGATCAAGGATTACCGGGACCGGCTGGTATCCGCCAACGCTTATGTGGGAGCGGAGGGGATCATGGAGGCGCTGCGCAACGGCGCGGATGTCATCATCACCGGCCGGGTATCCGACCCCACTCTGACGGTGGCCCCCCTGTGCTATGAGTTTGGCTGGACGCTGGAGGATAACCCGGACCAGTTGGGCCAGGCGGTTTTGGCTGGGCATCTGTTGGAGTGCGGCGGCCAGGTTACGGGAGGCTACTACGCCGACCCAGGTTATAAAGAGGTGCAGGGGCTAGATCACCTGGGCTTCCCGCTGGTGGAGTTCAGCTCGGACGGCAGCTTCATTCTGACGAAGGTGGAGGGCAGCGGCGGCCTGGTGAGCGTAGACACCTGTAAGGAGCAGATGCTGTACGAGATTCATAATCCCGCCGCCTACCTGACCCCCGACGCCACTGCGGACTTTTCCCAGGTCCGTTTTACCCAGGTGGGCAAGGACCGCGTTTCCGCAGTGGGGGCCACCAGCCATGGCAGACCGGAGCAGCTCAAGGTAAACCTGTGCTATAAGGACAGCTTTATCTGCGAAGGGGAAGTGTCTTACGGAGGTTCCAATGCCTTGGCCCGGGCGCAAATGGCTGCGGAGATGATCCTCAAGCGCATTGACCTGTTGGACATTGAGACCAATGAGGTCCGGGTTGACTACATTGGCTACAACTCCCTATATGGAAGCAAGATTGCGGATTGCATCGGCACTGGAATGGCCCCGGAAATCAGGCTGCGGGTGGCGGTGCGGACCCAGGACCGGGCCAACGCCATGAAGATGTATAACGACTTTGATTCCGTATATACCAACGGCCCATCCGGCGGCGGCGGAGCTACCATGAAGGTCTCTGAAATCATTTCGGTTTTCTCCTGCTTTGTGGACCGGGCGGACGTGACCCAGAATGTTGAATACGAGGTGATCTGAATGAAACTGAAGGAAATCGCCCATTCCAGAACAGGAGATAAGGGAGACATCGCCAACATCTCCCTGATTCCCTACCGGGAGGAGGACTACCCGATGCTGCGGGAAAAAGTGACGGCGGAGGTGGTAAAGCAGTGGTTCTCCGACGTGTGCAAGGGGAAGGTGACCCGATATGAGGTCCCTGGGATCTGCGCACTGAACTTCGTCATGGAGGAGGCGCTGGGTGGCGGCGTGCTGCGCAGCCTGGCTACGGATAAGCACGGCAAGTCCTACAGCTCCGCGTTGCTGGAGTTGGAGATCTGAGCGGAAGGTTCCGCCAAAAACGCAAAGGAGGGACGGAGCTTTAGCTCCGCCCCTCCTTTGCGTTGGTCTGGCGTCCACGCTCCCAGTGAGTGGTATGCCGACTGCGGAGAACACCGCCTGTGGGGCAACATACCAGCTGAGGGCCTAACAAAGTGGGGCCCAGCTGGAAAGAAGGAGTAAGGAAGCGGGCGGATGACGTCTTTTTTGCCCCGGATATAAAAAGACCTCGGAGCAAAGCGAACTTTGCTCCGACGGGGAAGGGACGGTTAAAATCGATATTTTGAAATCTCGAAAAGGTATAGGAGAACCACACAACCGGCCTTCTGGTCGGCGGCGCTAATGCGCCGTACGAACGTTTTGCCGCAGGCAAAACCTCGGCGCAGGCGGAATTCACCTCCGCCGAGCATTTGAATACCAAAGGGTGGAGGCGGCCTTTTGCCGCCGAAACCCAAAAAGAAAGACATAACCAACAGGTTATGTCTTTCTTTTTGGAAAGAGCGGCTAAAATCGATATTTCTTAAAGGAGAAAAATGCCGCCCGCAGGGCGGCCCACCAACTGCGAGCCCAGCGCAGCGGGTCGCAGTTGGAAAGGAGGGGCAAGGGAGCGGGCGGATGACGTCTTTTTTGCCTTAGGCATAAAAAGACGTCGGAGCAAAGCGGACTTTGCTCCGACGTGGCGCAGCGGGAGGGATTCGAACCCTCGTGGGATTGCTCCCAAACTGATTTCGAGTCAGCCCCGTTATGACCACTTCGATACCGCTGCGTATGGCGGTTACCAGGAAACGGAACCATGCATTCTTTAAGATACCCTATTTCACCCGGATTGTCAATTCCTTTTCCCCGACTGTGGAGAAAGCCGTCCTCGTACGGGCACAGACCTATCCCCGTAGATAGGCGGTGGTCTCATCCGCACGTTCCCGGGCATGATCCAACCCCTGTTGCCAAAGAGCGTGAATCTTTACCACATCCCGTTCTGTACGGGAAAACCCCTGGGTACTCTCTGGAGCGTAAACCAGCACCTTTCCTTGGCGTTCCGCGTCAAACAGCTCTGCACGGCTGCGCTCATACAGCTCGGCCCGCCGGGCCATCACATCCAAAAACCTGGGGTAGCGGTGGTATACCGCCCGCATTAGCCCCATCAGGTGCTCCGGCTTCTTGTGATAGCCACGCTCCCGGGTGAGCACAACTACCACCCGCTCACAGCCCATCTCCAGTGCCCGCTTCCAGGGTATGGCATCCGCAACCCCACCATCCAAGCATTTAATTCCCTGATAGTCAAAAATGGGGAACAGCAATGGCATGGCACAGGTAGCCCGGAGCAGGACAAATTGTTTATCCTGCTTATCTACAGGGAAATAGGCCGCCTTGCCTGTCTCAATATCTGTCACCACCGCCTCTGCTACGCCGCTCCATCGGTCAAAAGCAGCATAGTCATAGGGGACCAGCCTGTTTGGAATTACATCATAGGTGAAGTCTAGGCCAAAATAACAGTGCTGGTTTCCCGGCCGAAGCATATTCCGCTTACTCATGTACCGCTTATCGTTGGCGTAGCGGGTGACGATCTCCAGATTCCTGCCAAACTGCCTGGACAGAAAGCTGACTCCATAGGCAATTCCAGCGGAAACCCCCACCACATAGTCAAAACCCAGGCCCGCCTCCAAGAAGCCGTCACACACGCCGCTGGAGTAGATGGTTCGCAGGGCGCCTCCCTCCAGAACCAGGCCTCGTTTCATATGTTTCGCTTCCTTCCCGACCGCCGACTCCAGACCCCTGTGATCCGCTGTTTCCCGATGAGCTGTGCGCCGCATCCGGGATGGGACGACACCGTTCGTTCCCTGGTGAGCGGAAGCTGTGTTATGATGATCCGGACATCCTATACCGTGAGTTCCTGCGGCTTGCTTCCGGTATAGCTCGTATCCTTGAGGATCTGTCGGCTATTCCGTCCTGATTTCTGCCCTATTATAGTTCCCAATTAGTAAAATAACAAGCGTTTTCCAGAATCTTCATCCCACATTCTTGATCGTTTCTTGACATTTCGTGTACAATAACACAAATCAACGGAATGCCGCCTTTTGGTTTTTGTGCATCTTGACTTTACCGTGTCTATGAAGTATAATTTGGAAAGAATACGAGACCGATTTCCGCGCGCTCCATCAGAAACGGAGGCCGAAATGGTGTCGGGCATAGGTCTGGAGGTTATACGCCATGAAACAGTCAGCGCAGCTCAAAGCGGCTCTGGAACGGTTTGGTAAAGGCGAAAGTCATGACGCCTATCAGTTTATGGGCTGCCATCCCGAGGTCAGAAGGGGACAGGCGGGCTACGTCTTCCGGGTATGGGTCCCCCACGCCAGAAGCGTGCGGGTAACAGGCCGGTTCAACGATTGGGACCGCGAATCTCCGGTGATGGAGCAGATTGCTTCCGGTATCTGGGAACGGTTCATTCCCGACGTTCAGGTCTATGACGAATACAAGTATTATATTGAACGGCCCGACGGCTCTTTCGTGTTCCGGGCCGATCCCTATGGCTTTCACACCTGCACCCGTCCAGATACCGCCACCAAGGTGTACGACCTGGCCGGCTTCCACTGGACGGACGGAAACTACCGCCGGGCGCGGGCCCACAGGAGGGCGGTCAGCAGCCCCGTGAACATCTACGAGCTCCACCTGGGCTCCTGGAGGCTCCACGAGGACGGCAATCCCCTCACCTACGAGGAGGCGGCCCATGAGATCGTGAAGTATGTGGCCGACATGGGCTATACCCACATTGAGCTGCTTCCCATCAGCGAGTACCCCTATGACCCCTCCTGGGGCTACCAGGTCACCGGGTACTACGCCCCCACCTCCCGCTACGGAACCCCCAAGGACTTCATGAAGTTCGTGGACATCTGTCACAACGCGGGCGTCGGCGTCATCATCGACTGGGTGGGCGCCCATTTCCCCCGGGACGAGCAGGGGCTGTTCGAGTTTGACGGGGACTGCTGCTACGAGCCCAGCGACCCCCTGCGCAAGGAGCACCCGGACTGGGGCACACGCATCTTCGACTACGGCCGGTACGAGGTGCGCTCCTTCCTCATCTCCAATGTGCTCTACTGGCTGGACCTGTACCACATCGATGGCATCCGGGTGGACGCGGTGGCCTCCATGCTCTACCTGGACTATGGACGCCGGGGTGGCGAGTGGCGGCCCAACAAGGACGGGGGCAATATCAATCTGGAGGCGGTACAGTTCTTGCGGGACATGAACGCCGCCGCCTTTACCTTCGACCCGGCGGTGCTGATGATCGCCGAGGAATCCACCGCATTTCCCATGGTAACCAAGCCAGGGTATGACGGCGGGCTGGGCTTTGGTTTCAAGTGGAACATGGGCTGGATGCACGACATGATCGACTACATGTCCACCGACCCCCTGTTCCGCAAGGGCCGGCACAACAATATCACCTTTTCCCTCACCTACGCCTTCTCGGAGAACTTCATCCTGCCCCTGTCTCATGACGAGGTGGTCCACGGCAAGTGCTCCCTGATCAATAAGATGCCCGGGGACTACGATGCCAAGTTCCAGAACCTGCGGGCGTTCTACGGCTATATGATGACCCATCCGGGAAAGAAGCTGCTGTTTATGGGGGGGGAGTTTGGGCAGTTCATCGAGTGGGATTTCCAGAAACAGCTGGACTGGTTCCTGCTGGACTATGACAAGCACCGCCAGCTCCAGCAGTATGTCCGGGATTTGAACCACTACTACCTGGACCACCCCGCCCTGTGGCAGAACGACGGGGACTGGCAGGGCTTCCAGTGGATTGCCTGTGATGACGCCGCCCAGAGCGTCATCGCCTTCCGGCGGATCGACAGAAGCGGGAAAGAGGTCGTGGTGGTATGCAACTTCACCCCGGTAGAGCGGAAGAAATACCGTATTGGCATGGAGCGCCCCGGTGTATATAAACCGGTGCTGTCCAGCGACGCAGCCAAGTACGGCGGCACCGGTGCGCGTCTGCGCTCCGTTACCGCCAAGCCGATTCCCATGCATGGACGAGAATACTCCGTGGAGTTGACCCTGCCTCCGCTGTCCACCGTGTTTTACGAGCGGCAGGCGTCCGTAAATTCCAGAAGAAAGCGGTCTGCTCTCGTTTCCAAGAAAGACAGCACGCAGAAAAAGGCCGGCAAAAGGTCCGAGCCGATTCAGGGGGAGGATAGGCGCAAAGAATAATCTGTCAGACCCGCAACGTATCCTGCACAATCATGAAGTAGTATAAATAGGGGGGCTTCCTTGTGATCGAACGAAAGAAAGAATGTATCGCCATGCTGTTGGCTGGCGGTCAGGGCAGCAGACTGTATGTGCTGACCCAGGATACCGCGAAACCTGCGGTTCCCTTTGGCGGCAAGTACCGCATCATCGATTTTTCCCTGTCCAACTGCGTCAATTCTGGGATTGACACAGTCGGCATTCTCACCCAGTATCAGCCGCTGGAGCTCAACGACTACATTGGCAACGGCCAGCCCTGGGACTTGAACCGGAATTTCGGTGGAGCCCACGTGCTCCCACCCTATACCAAGACCAGTAACAATCAGTGGTATAAGGGAACAGCCAACGCCATCTATCAGAATATTCCGTTCATTGAGCGTTACCAACCGGAATATGTGCTCATTCTCTCCGGCGACCACATCTATAAGATGGACTATCACAAGATGCTCCAGTTCCACAAGGAGAAGGGGGCGGAGTGCACCATAGCGGTCATTACCGTCAGTCCTGAGGATGCCACCCGCATGGGTATCATGAGTACCGACGCCAACCAGGCCATCACCGAGTTTGAGGAGAAGCCCGCCCATCCCAAGAGCAACCAGGCCTCCATGGGAGTATACATCTTCACCTGGGATGTGCTTAAGCAGTATCTCGTCGCCGACGAGGCCGACCCCAACTCGGAGAACGACTTTGGCAAAAACGTCATCCCTGCTTTCCTGCGGGATGGCCGGAAGATGTTTGCCTATCCCTTTGAAGGCTACTGGAAGGACGTGGGCACCCTGGGCAGCCTGTGGGATGCCAATATGGATCTGCTGGACCCCAAGGATCCCCTGGATATGCGCAACCCCCGCTTCAAGGTGTATGCCCGCAACTACGCCAGCCCATCCAGTATGCTGGCTGCCGGTTCCCGGGTGACCAACTCCTTCGTGGCGGAGGGCTGTGAAATTTACGGCAGCGTGGAAAACTCCGTGCTGTACACCGGATGCGTGGTGGAGGAGGGCGCCAATGTGGTGGGTGCCGTGGTCATGCCTAACACCACCGTGCGGCGGGGCAGCAGCGTCAACTATGCCATCATCGGTGAGCAGTGCGTCATCGAGCCCGGCGCCACCATCGGGGACCGTCCGGAACACTGCGTGGGCGGGGACTGGGGCATCAGTGTGGTGGGTCACAAGAGAACCATCCCCTCCGGCGCGGTCATCAAACCCAAGGAAATTGTTTGAGGGAGGCGGGCAACATGAAAATGACTGGCATCATCTTCTCCGAGATGTACAATGACGAGCTCAACGCATTTACCCATGACCGGAACATGGCCGCCATTCCCTTCGGCGGACGCTACCGGCTGATCGACTTCACCCTGTCCAACATGGTCAACTCGGGTATTACCAACGTGGGTGTGCTGGCCAAGCAGCACTACCACTCCCTGATGGATCACCTGGCCAACGCCCAGGAGTGGGACCTGAACCGGAAGAACGGCGGGCTGCTTCTTCTGCCTCCTTTCGCTACCGAGAGCTTCTCCCAGATGCACCGGGGCAAGCTGGACGAGTTGCGCAACGCCCTGAACTACCTGGAGGACGCCACCACCCCCTACGTCCTGCTGGCCAGCGCCCACGTGCTGTGCAATATGGACTACCGCCCCGCCCTCCAGTCCCATGTGGACAGCGGCTGTGACATCACCGTGGTGGCCACCAAGGAGGACGGGACCAACCCCGAGCCCTGTGCTTTCGTCATGCTCTCCGACGGAGCCGGCAGGGCCACTGCCTGCGCCCTGAACTATCCCGCCAGCGCCGGCAGCTTTTCCAGCATGGGTACCTACATCATCAGCCGGGAGCTGCTCATCCAGGTGATCAAGGAATACACCGCCCAGGGCGCCTACGATCTGGAGCGGGACTTCATCCAGCGCAAGTTCAACCAGGGCCGTCTGTCCATCAACATCTACGAGTGCCAGGACGTGGTGTTGCGGGTGCGCAATGTGGCAGAGTACTTCCGAAGCAACCTGCTGCTCACCGACGCCAAGGTCCGCAAGTCCCTGTTCCGGGCTGACTCCCCCATCTACACCCGGGTCAACGACGAGGTGCCCACCTACTACGGCATGGATTGCTCCGCGTCCGGCTGCATTATCGCTGACGGCTGCATCATTGACGGCACGGCAGAGAACTGCGTCCTCTCCCGCGGGGTTCGCATCGGGAAGGGCGCGGTCATCAAGGACTGCATCATCATGCAGGGCAGCGTGGTGGGCGAGGGCGCCGTGCTGGAGAACGTCATCGTGGACAAGTGGGCCACCATCTCCGCCGGAACGGAGCTCAAGGGCCTGGCCTCCGCCCCTGTGATCATCCGGAAAGGAGTGACGGTATGAAGATCCTGTTTGCCGCCAGCGAGGCAGCCCCCTATCTGAAGACTGGCGGACTGGGGGACGTGGCCGCCGCTCTGCCCAAGGCCCTGAGCGACACCCCGGACGCCGACGTGCGGGTCTTCGTCCCCTACTATAAGGCCATCAAGGACAACCCTGAGTTTCACATCGAGTATGTGACCCATTTCTTCGTTCCTCTGTCCTGGCGCAGCGTCTACGCCGGCGTGTTCAAGGCCACCGGCGACCGGGACAATCTGACCTACTACTTCATTGACAACGAGTACTACTTTTACCGGGACAACGCCTACGGCTACTACGACGACGGCGAGCGGTTCGCCTTCTTCTCCAAGGCCGTGCTGGAGTCCCTGCAGCACCTGGACTGGTATCCCGACGTGATCCACGCCAACGACTGGCAGACCGCTATGGTCCCGGTGTTCCTGCGGGCCTTCTATATGGACCTTGAGGCCTACCAGCCCATCCGCACCCTGTTCACCATCCACAACATGGAGTACCAGGGTAAGGCCCCCAACTCCTTCGTGGACGAGTGCCTGGGCCTGCCGGAGGACTGGAAGGGCACCATGGAGTACGACGGCTGCACCAACCTGATGAAGGCCGCCATCCTGGTGTCCGACCGGGTGAGCACCGTCTCCCGCACCTATGCCTATGAGATCCAGAACCCCTACTACGCCCATGGCCTGCACGAAGTGCTCCAGGCCCACAGCTACAAGCTGTCCGGCGTGGTCAACGGGATCGACACCGACGAGTTCAACCCCGCCACCGACCCCCTGCTCTATGTCAACTACACCGCGGACACCCTGGAGAAGAAGCTGGAGAACAAGCGGTTCCTCCAGCAGAAGCTGGGCCTTGCCACCCGGGACGATGTGCCCATGGTCATCATGATCACCCGCCTGGTGGGGCACAAGGGCCTGGACCTGGTCCAGGCGGTGATGGACGACCTGATGTGGGACGACATCCAGTTGGTGGTCATCGGTACCGGCGACCGGCAGTACGAGGACATGTTCCGCTACTACGCCTCCCGGTTCTCCCACAAGATGTCCGCCAATATCGTCTTTGACAACGCCCTGGCCCACCAGACCTATGCCGGCGGCGACATCGTGCTCATGCCATCCAAGCAGGAGCCCTGCGGCCTGACCCAGCTGATCGCCATGCGCTACGGCACCATTCCCGTGGTGCGGGAGACCGGCGGGCTGTACGACACTGTGCCCGCCCTCAACCCGGAGACCATGGAGGGCCGGGGTTTCACCTTCAAGACCTACAATGCCCACGACATGCTGGACGCCGTGCGCCGGGCCGCCGGCCTCTACCACGACGCCCAGCAGTGGGATACCCTGCGCCGCAACGATATGGCCTACGACAGCTCCTGGAAACATTCCGTGGAGGAGTATTGGCAAATCTATCGTTCCATGGTATAATGGCCCGTATGCGTCGCGCGGAGGCTCCGCGCCGCCTGGCCCGAGTGCATTGCGCATGGAAGGACAGCCCGCATATGCGGGCTGTCCTTATGAGAGTTTTTACCCCGGGACCGGCCCTTCAAATCACGGAATGCCGGAGCGGCTGATCCGGTTTCCACAAAGGAGTTCAAAATGGACGAGAAACAGATAATCAAAGCGATGAATGAGACCCTTCTGCTGCGTTACGGCTGCAACATGGACAGCGCCTCCCCCCAGCAGATCTACCGGGCGCTGTGCTATGTGATCAACGACATGCTGTTGGTCAAAAACGCCGAATACAGCCGCAAGGTGACCGAGCAGCATCAGAAACAGGTATACTATATGTCCATGGAGTTCCTGATGGGCACATCCCTGCGCAACAACCTGTACAATCTGGGCCTGGAGCAGCAGTTCACCGCCGCCCTGGCCCACCACGGCGTGGACATCCACGACCTGTACGCCATGGAGCCGGACGCCGGTCTGGGCAACGGCGGCCTGGGGCGGTTGGCCGCCTGCTATATGGACTCCGCCGCCAGCCTGGACATGCCGGTGACCGGCTTCTCCATCCGCTACGAGTTCGGCATCTTCAAGCAGAAGATCGTGGACGGCTGGCAGATGGAGTTCCCCGACGATTGGCTGAGCATGGGCGATGTGTGGATCAACCCCCGGGAGGACGAGGCCGTGGAGGTCAAGCTGGGCGGCGAGGTCCACAGCTGGGACGACCACGGCAAGTTCCGGGTGGCCCTGCTCAACTACCAGTCGGTGATGGCCATTCCCTATGATATGTACGTCTCCGGATATCACAGCGGCGCGGTGAATAAGCTGATCCTGTGGGGCGCCAAGTCCCCCCGCAGCTTCGACATGTCTGCCTTTTCCCGGGGCGACTACGCCAAGGCTCTGGAGGGGGACACCATGGCGGAGGTCATCTCCAAGGTTCTCTATCCCGCCGACGACCATGAGGCGGGCAAGATCCTGCGCCTGCGCCAGCAGTACCTGCTGGTGTCCGCCTCGGTGCAGAGCATCCTGAAAAAGCACCTGCGGGAGTACAAGTCCCTGGACAACCTGGCCGACAAGGTGTCCATCCACATCAACGACACCCACCCCGCCCTGTGCGTGCCCGAGCTGATGCGCCTGCTGGTGGATGAGTACGACTACGGCTGGGATAAGGCCTGGGACATCACCTGCAGGACCCTGTCCTACACCAACCACACGGTGATGAGCGAGGCGCTGGAGCGCTGGAACGAGCAGCTGTTCGCCAAGCAGCTGCCCCGCATCTACCAGATCGTGTGCGAGATCAACCGCCGGCTGTACGAGAAGCTGCGGGGGATCTACGGCGGGGACGAGGGCAAGATCAACTATATGGGCATCGTCCACAACGGCGAGATCCGCATGGCCAACCTGTGCCTGGCCGCCTGCCACAAGATCAACGGCGTGTCCAAGCTGCACACCGAGATCCTGGAGAACAGCATCTTCCACGACTACTACGAGCTGGATCACAGCCGATTCCTCAACGTCACCAACGGCATCGCCTACCGCCGGTGGCTGGGCCAGTCCAACCCGGAGCTGACCAGCCTGCTCCATGACCTCATTGGGGACGGCTTCCTCACCGACAGCTTCCAGCTGGAAAAGCTGATGGAGTACTATGACGACGACTCTGTACTCCAGAGGCTGCGGGAGATCAAACGGGCCAACAAGGTCCGGCTGAGCGACCTGATCCTCAAGCGCAACGGCATCCAGGTGGACCCGGACAGCCTGTTCGACGTGCAGATCAAGCGCCTGCACGAGTACAAGCGCCAGCTGCTCAACGTGCTGCAGATCCTCCACATGTATCTGGAGATCAAGGCCAACCCCAACGCCCCCTTCCAACCCCGTACCTTCGTCTTCGCCGCCAAGGCGTCCGCAGGCTATATCATGGCCAAGCAGATCATCCAGCTCATCGTCACCGTCTCCCACATGACCAACTCCGACCCCGTCACCCGGGATAAGCTGAAGGTGGTCTTTCTGGAGGACTACAACGTCTCCCTGGCGGAGGTCATCATCCCCGCCGCCGAGATCTCCGAGCAGATCTCCATTGCCGGCAAGGAGGCCAGCGGCACCGGCAATATGAAGCTGATGATCAACGGCGCCGTCACCCTGGGTACCCTGGACGGGGCCAACGTGGAGATCCACGAGCAGGTGGGCGACGAGAACATCGTGCTGTTCGGCCTGAAGGCCGACGAGGTAGAGGCGCTTTGGCGCAAGGGCTACCATCCCATGGACTACGTCCACAGCGATCCGGAGCTCAAAGCGGTGATGGACCTGCTCATGGGGGGCATCCACGGCATGAAGTTCGACGACATCATCCGCTCCCTGCTCACCAACAGCAAGGGGACCGCCGACCCCTATATGAACCTGGCCGACTTCCACGACTATGTCCGGGCCCAGCGGGACGTGAGCGCCATCTACGCCGACCAGCGCCGCTTCAACAACATGTCCCTGGTGAACATCGCCAAGGCCGGCCTGTTCTCCGCCGACCGGGCGGTGCGGGAGTACGCCAAGAACATCTGGAACCTGAAATAATTTCATCCGCGTACCGACCAAGGCTCCAGGCCGGCCGCGGCGTCTGGAGCTGGAATCATCATGGAAATGCAATTCAACAGCCTGTCCGAGCGGTATAAGCGCCCCTTCGGCTGTGTCCGGCGGCACGAGGTATGCCAGCTGATGGTGGAGGTACCCAAGGACTGTCCCCTCAACCGCCTGGAGGTAGTGCTCAGCAGTGACTCCGGCTACGGTATGGCGGTGTCCTTCACCAAGGAGGGGGAGAGCGAGTACTATTGGGAGTACCGCACGGAGTTCTCCCTTCCCCGCCAGGGGCTCTACTTCTTCCACTTCAATGTGGAGCTCACCACCGGCTCCTTTCGCCTGTTCCGCTCCGGTGAGACCGGGCTGCGGGCCAACGAGGGGGAACAGTGGCAGATCACCTGCTATCCGGAGGACTTTCAGCCCCCGGAGGACTTTCAGGGGGCCGTTCTCTATCAGATCTTTCCCGACCGCTTCTACCGGGAGGGCAGCTGCGACCTCACCGGGAAGCTGGAGCCCTACTGGGTGCATGACAACTGGGACGATACCCCCCACTACCTGCCCGACGAGCAGGGGGAGATTCTGAACAACGACTTCTTCGGGGGCAACCTCAAGGGTATTGAGGCAAAGCTGCCCTACCTGAAGAGCCTGGGGGTGGACGGCATCTACCTCAACCCGGTGTGCATGGCCTTTTCCAACCATCGGTACGACACAGCCGACTACAAGCGGGTGGACCCCATGCTGGGCACCGAGGCCGATCTGGCCAACCTGTGCCAGGCCGCCCACCGGCTGGGCATGAAGGTCATCCTGGACGGGGTGTTCTCCCATACGGGAAGCAACAGCGTCTATTTTGACGCCAAACACATCTTCGGCCACGGGGCGGTGAGCGATCCCGACTCCCCCTACCGGAGCTGGTACGATTTCCAGCGCTACCCCGAACAGTACACCTCCTGGTGGGGCATTGCCACCCTTCCCTGCGTCAATGAGCTGAACGACGACTACCTGGACTTCATCATCCGGGGGGAGGAGAGCGTGCTGGCCCACTGGCTGAGCCTCGGCATTGACGGCGTCCGCCTGGATGTGGCCGACGAGCTGCCTGACGAGTTTATCGCCGCCTTCCGGAAGCGCCTCAAGGAGCTCAAGCCCGATGCCTGGCTGCTGGGCGAGGTGTGGGAGGACGCCTCCAACAAGGTCAGCTATGGCGTTCGAAGGAAGTATTTTTCCGCCGGCGAGCTGGACTCGGTGATGAACTACCCCTTCCGCAACGCCATTTTGAGCTTTCTGGCCGGCCACGGGGGGGACCAGTTCCGCCGCCAGATCATGACCATTGTGGAGCACTATCCCGCCGCCGTCCTCCACAGCGTGATGAACAGCCTGTCTACCCACGACACCCCCCGCATCCTCACTACGCTGGGGGACAGCTTCTCCGGCTCCAAGGGGGAAAAGGCCGGCCGCTTTCTCTCCCCGGACACCAGAGTTTTGGCTGTTTCCCGGGAAAAGACGGCTGTCCTGCTCCAGTTCACTTTGCCCGGCTCCCCCTGCATCTACTATGGGGACGAGGTGGGGATGGAGGGGTTTGAGGATCCCTTCAACCGGCGGTGCTATCCCTGGGGCCGGGAGGATTCGGACCTGCTGGAATACTACCGGGCGTTGAGCCGGATCAAGCATGCGTATCCTGCCCTGCGCACCGGCGGCATCGCGTTTCAGTCTGCCCCCGTTCCCTCTGTTTGCTTTGTCCGGCACCTGGGGGACCAGCGCGTGCTCGTCATCGCCCACAGCGGCCCGGAGCCCTTCTCCGTGGCCCTGAACGGGCAGCTGCTGCTGCTCCACAACGGCCGGCAGGAAGGGGATAACCTGGTCCTGAACCAGTGGGGCGGAGCCATCATCCTGGAAAAGGAGAGTGCTGAGCTATGAAGAAGATCTGCTTCGGGGTAGACATCGGCGGCACCGCCGTGAAGATGGGCCTGGTGGATGAGAAGGGCGTTCTGCTGAAGGATGTGGAGTTTCCTTCCCCCAAGGACCCGGACGCCATGTTTGACGAGATTGCCGGCCAGATCGCGGGGATCCTGAAGGAGTTTCCCAACGCCCGGTGCGTGGGCGTCGGCGTGGGCGTACCGGGCCCCGTGCCCGACC
>ERZ809224.1001-NODE-1001-length-22520-cov-9.993278_pt1 | contig 22520 bp, 15 predicted proteins | sample MGYA00520513_ERZ809224 | MGnify/ENA primary metagenome ERZ809224 (study PRJEB31576, sample SAMEA3212658) | Homo sapiens | biome: human-gut; feature: human gut; material: fecal | place: Sweden | collected 2012 ... | reverse complement strand
AAAATATTCGATTAGCGTTTGTGGATGCAAAAATACGAGAAAATTAGCGAAAAGTCAAGGAGGTCGGGTAGTTGGTTTTATGAATCTCAAATCCATAAAAATCAAAATTTTTAGAAATAAACTTCTTATATACTATTTGATTTCTATCAACATCCTATAAAACACATATTGGACGTGAAAATAGTCTTGTTTTCAAAAGATAGGATTTGTCCGGAATGTAAAGATTTTGGATTTATTGTGAACATTGTAATGGCAGTGGATTCAAACCGGAGTTCCCTATCCTGTAAAGAAACAAACAAACTATCTCCCCTCAATTAAATCACCAAAAAAATCAATATCTTGGACAAAGTTTCCGCGATCAGGATCCCGATGATGAAAGAGATCACCAGTTTTGCTCCTTTTAGGTTGGTGGAAACTTTAAATCCATTGTACATAAGCGCGATGCTCCAGATGATGAAAGGTAATGATATGAGAATAACAATAATAAAGGATGTCGGGAAAGTGAATAATTCCGGATTTCTTAAATACTCAAACATATCGGGCGGAGTGGTGAAAAAACCAAGGAAAGCAAGAATAAAATAAGGCGCCCTGGCTAAAGTAAAGGTGCCCAGGATATCAATAAACCTTACATTCTTAGCGACGATGAGACCGGTTAATCCCATGACCAGAGCTATACAAAAAATGTTAATACCTTGCATGATAAAAGAATCTCTAAAGGAGATATTATGTACAAAATGCATATCCAATACCCCGTCGAAAGCTGTGCCGCTCAATGTACCGATGATGGCTGATAATATTGCAAAAATGATTCCGATACCGAAAGCCTGCCATCCGGCGATGCGGGTGAAAGGATTCAAAATAATTTCAAAAACTTTTCTATTTTTCATAATTTTCAATTTTTTGAATGATTTCGTTTAACATATTTCTCACCGTAGGATAACTGAGCTTCAGATAAGACGCCATCTCTTTTAAACTTCCGCTGTTTTTCACGAACATAAGGATGAATTCCTGGTCTTCCGGAGGAAGAAGCGCCAATACGGGTAATTCATACGAACCGGTCACTTCCGTTTCGCATTTTTCGCATTTCAGGCTTTTGACTTTGAGTTGTGCCCGGCAACTGGGACAATAAACAGGTAACATTGTAATATAAATTTGGATGCAAATATATAGAAAATTTCAATATAATTGCACCCAAATTAAATTTTATTCAATTAAATATGAATAAAATTAAGCTACAAATAAATTATATTAGTACCGATAATCATCAGATTTATACGGACCGGAAACCGGCACATTAATATATTCCGCCTGTTGCGGCGTTAATTCAGTAAGTTTTACGCCGATTTTTTCAAGGTGAAGACGTGCCACTTCTTCGTCCAGGATTTTCGGCAGGCGATAAACACCTACTTCGTAATTATTTTCCCAGAGGTCGAGTTGTGCCATCACCTGGTTAGTGAACGAATTACTCATTACGAAAGAAGGATGTCCGGTCGCGCAACCTAAATTCACCAACCTGCCTTCCGCCAATATAAATATGGAACGGCCGTCGGGGAAAATATACTCATCTACCTGCGGCTTGATGGTTCTTTTCCTGATTCCCGGCATGGCTTCGAATTGTGCCACCTGTATTTCATTATCGAAATGTCCGATATTACATACGATAGCCTGATCTTTCATATTATATAAATGTTCTGCCGTAAGGACATCACAATTACCGGTGGTGGTTACATAAATATTTCCTTCCGGAAGAGCGTCTTCCACGGTTTTCACTTCAAATCCTTCCATGGCCGCCTGCAGGGCACATATAGGATCGATTTCCGTCACAATTACACGAGCGCCGTATGATTGCATGGATTGCGCACATCCTTTGCCTACATCTCCGTAACCGCAAACTACCACTACTTTTCCCGCTATCATCACGTCTGTGGCCCGTTTGATTCCGTCTGCAAGGGATTCCCTGCAACCGTATTTATTATCAAATTTCGATTTGGTAACCGAATCATTCACGTTAATAGCCGGCACGAGTAATTCACCCCGCTCCATCATCTGGTAAAGACGATGAACACCGGTAGTGGTTTCTTCCGAAATACCTTTCAGGGAAGCCACGGTCCTGTGCCAACGCTGCGGATCTTCTTTCAATATATTTTTTAAAGTCTGTAAAACTATTCTCTCTTCATCATTAGCCGGTTCTTTATCAAGGACGGAAGGATCTTCCTCCGCCTTATATCCGGTATGGATCAGTAAAGTTGCATCTCCGCCGTCGTCCACGATCAGTTGCGGTCCCAATCCTCCCGGGAAAGCGAGCGCCTGATTGGTGCACCACCAGTAATCTTCCAACGATTCGCCTTTCCAGGCAAAAACGGGAACGCCACGCTCCGCAACTGCTGCTGCCGCGTGATCCTGTGTGGAAAAAATGTTGCAACTACACCACCGTACATCGGCTCCCAATTCAACCAGGGTTTCGATCAATACCGCGGTTTGAACGGTCATGTGCAAAGATCCGGAAATACGGACACCTTTCAAAGGTTTCGAAGCCGCATACTTTTCCCTGATAGCCATCAAACCCGGCATCTCTTTCGAGGAAACCTCAATGTCTTTTCTTCCCCATTCCGCCAGGCCGATGTCTGCAATTTTGTACTTCAATTCGTAATCAGTCATAATAATTCTGTTTAAGGTTCATAAATAAATACAAATGCAAAGATACGAGAAATTGTCAGTCGCTCGTATCTTCAACAGGGAATGTTAAGTATATGATAATTTATACTATTGAATTACGATTTTAGCCGTATAAATATCATTTCCGGAGAAAGCCTGGATAAGGTATAGTCCCGGATTTTCAATGACAAATTCTTCACGCGAACCGCCTTCGGTATTTCGGATATCTAAAGTCTGGCCCACTGAATTTAATAACCGCAGTTGATTAACCTGCGGAGGCACGATTACCGATACCTGTTCATTGGACGGATTTGGAAAAACCGTTATTTTCGGTGAGTTTTCGCCGGGATCAGCGATGGAATTGGTTACGTTGGCAAGGGAACGGTAAGCATTGACACGTCCGTGGCCGTAATACTGGTCCCATCCCGGAAGATCTTCATTGGGATGTCCTACCCGGTCTTCAGAGTTATTTTCAATAAGCGCCCGGATATCGTCCGGAGTCCGGGTTCTGTCCTGGGCTTTAAGCAAAGATGCGATTCCCGCTACTATGGGAGACGCGAAAGAAGTTCCGCTCATAAATTCTCCATAATTATTATTAGACCGGTAGTCCAGCACATAAATACAATCACCGGGTGCAATCACGGATATATGCGATCCGTAACTGCTTCCTGACGGCGGTCTGGTCCCGTAAAAAGGATTTGCCCTGCGGTCGATAGGATTACTGGCGCCGACTGCGATAACGTATTCGTAAGCGGCCGGATATTGCGGAGTTCCGATATTTTCATTACCCATAGCCGCTACGAGTGTCACGTTGTTGAAGTAAGCAAAACCTATGGCTTCTTCCAGTGATCTTTCATTTCCGAATCCACCAAGTGACATATTGATGATATGGGCGCCTTTAATGGCTGCGTAGTAAACAGCCTGTGCCGTCCACGAGGAATAACCTCTACCTTCCTCATCCATCGCTTTAACGGTCATGATCTTACAATTCAGGTCTACTCCGGCAAAGCCGATACCATTATTCCCATTGGCTCCGATAACACCTGCCACGGCCGTTCCATGTCCGTTGTCATCGGTAACATCATTATTATCATAGGCAAAATTCCATCCATAAATATCATCGACAAAGCCGTTCCCATCGTCATCGCTTCCGTTGCCCGCTACTTCTTCCTGGTTGATCCATATCCTTCCTTCGAATTCCGGATGATCCAGTTTTATGCCCGCGTCGATCACGGCTACGATAATATCGCTGCTTCCGGTTTCAATATCCCAACCGTTTTCCATATCGATATCGGCGCCGGCGCGTGAATTGGTAATCGGAAAGTCCCCGTTGTTTTTTAACGACCACTGCAGGGGATAATATTCATCATTAGGAACCACGGTAAAGCCATGGATACTTAAGATATGATCGGGTTCGGCGTATTCGATAACTCCTGTTTTTTCATAACTTAAGAGGATTTCCCTGAGATCAGTGCCTTCCGGAAATTTTACCACATAGCTGCAGCGTTCTTTTTCTTTTCCCAGGAAGACCTTTTTAACATTTATGGCATTATAAAATCGATTAATACTGTCGATTCCGGCATTACCCGTCGATATTCCGGGTTTAATGAGTTCTTCGTTTACAAAATTCTTCTTAACATGCAGGATAACCTGGTCGGTCTCAGATTGTGCTTTACATGTGAATATAGTAATTAATATTCCTATGAGTACGATAATTTTTTTCATATCTTTAATTTTTATCAGTTTATTTTTGGAGTAGGTTAATATTTACCGGCATACCGTCCCTGAGTTGCATCACGCCGCTAACCAGTAAGGTATCACCCGCATTTAAGCCGTCCAGGATCTGGACCGAGGATGCCGTACGCATTCCTTTGGTAACATCCACTTGTCGGGCCACACCGTTCTTATATACATAAGCCATGCTGTTTCCCATTTCCACTATGGTGGAGATACTGGGAATGACAATGGTATTCAAAATTTCCTGCAACTGGATTTCGATCGTAGCGGAATGCCCCGGTTTGAGGCGTCCATTGGTATTAGGATATAAAGCCCGCACTTTCATCGACAGTGTTTTTTCATCCAGTTTGGATTCCACGGCATATACGGTTGCTTGGTAAACGCCCGGATCGTTTTCAACGGTAAAATTCAATTTAGTTCCCGGCCTGATCTCATTCACCTGTTTTTCATTCACAGAGAATTCAAGCTTTAAGGGAGTAACTTTGGTCAACCTGGATATGATGGTCGTCGGAGATGCATAAGTTCCTTCACTTACCAGCCGCAAACCCATCACACCGTCGAAGGGCGCACGTAGTTCCGTCTGTCTGATTCTTGCGTTCACCAGTTCAATATCCGCTTTAAGTTTTTCCAGGTTTGTAGTTACGGATTCAAAATTTTCTTTACTCACCGCATCTTTTTCATATAGGGATTGCTGCCTGAAAACTCTTTCTTCGGCAAGCGGCAATTGTGTCTTCAATATTTTTAATTCGGCCTGTAAAGTTTCATCATTTACGGTAGCCAGTAATTCTCCCTGTTGAACCCTGGCGCCTTCTTTAAAATAAATTTTAGTGATCTTACCGGATGTTTCAAAAGAAAGGTCCACTTCCTCATCCGGCATCAGTATACCTTTGGTACGGAATACATCTGTCAGCGTATCGTAATCCAGAATGATGGCGTTAACCCCTAACGGGGATCTTCTCTGGGCCGTATCCACAGGGGGTTCTTCCACGGGATCAGCAAAAAGGGATCGTATTTTAGGAAAGAAAATAATGCCCATTATTAAGACAATAATGGCGATGATTATAATTATTCTCGTTCTTTTTTTCATTATTATTTACCGTTCGTATATAATTCCGGAATAAAACGCAAAAGTAGTAAAACTATGGAAGTTAAAGACAAAATTTGCAGTAATAAGTTTAAAGGGACGTTCCGCGCCTGAATTATAATTATATATAAAAAATGGGGAGACTTTATCTCCCCATAAAAAACAGTTTCTTTTTTTAAAAGTTCAGCACTGTTTACTTAAAGTGCTTGCAATAGATTACTTTTAATCTTTTATGAACTTCTTATTGACGATTCCCTCGGATCCTTTCAAACGGATAAAATAAAGTCCTGAATTAAAAGAGGAGACATCGATATCCATATTTTCGTTCGTCCAGCTATTCGTATAAATAACCTGGCCGGCGATATTCAGGATTTCAATTGTTTTAAAGGGAACTGTACTTCTGATTTTGAGTATGCTGCTTGCAGGATTCGGGAAAACAGAAACGGAGTTCGTCAGATCGATTTCATCGATTCCAATAGTGTTTATCTTAAATAAGGTATCAATATATTCGCTGGTATAATTCGAACCGCAAATACCTCTTACCCTTACATAATAAGTCGTATCGGTTATGATATTGGGAATCGTATAACTATTTGCATAAGTAGTGGCGGAAGTGAAATTGGCATCATCCACTATCTTATAATCTATCTCCCAGCTTGTTTCATTTCCACCTACGGTCCAGCTGACTTCAACAGAATTTCCGTTAGTATTTATACGCAAATCCGTGGGTTCAGGACAAGAATCCCTGTCTTCGTTATAACTTACCACGATATTATCCAGGCGGTAGTAATAATTCGATTTCACAGTTTCATGTTTGAAAGCGATATATTGCCCCTGGCCGCTGTTCTGAGTGAACCTTACTTCATAAGGATGGTAAATACGATCCCGGGTTGGAGAAGTTATAGTCCTTACCGGACTAAACGTGGAAATGTCATTCGGATCCGACATAACGCCTACTATAAATTTTCCGGCATCCGGTCCTTCTCCTTCCAGATCGAAAGTGATCTTCAGGTTTTCGATATCTTCTTCAAAGCGTGGAGTAACGGCAAACGTTTCATTCTGTGACCTGAAGAACAGTATAGGCTCTGAATCATATTCTAAAATTTTAGGACAATCGTCGAAAGTAAGCGGACGGTACATACAAGTCGGGAAAGAATGCAAAGGATGATTGTTGAAATTCTCACTCCACGGCAGGCTGGTGATAGGACCACATTCCGTATGGAAAGTAAAAGGTCCGTTCCAGTCGCTGGTATCGCCTTCGCCGCAAATCGTTCTTAAATAAATATCGTAATAAGTTTCGGCAGTTAAATCAGGCAAAGTCAAAGCCGTATCCGAAGCATGGACTTTAGTTCCCTGTTCCATCGGCGTTCCGGATTCCACATAGATCACTTCCCATTCCGTATCGTTTTCCGAAACCGGAGTCCAACTGATATCTGCGGTAGTTACGGATATGTCATCCACACGCAGAACAACTGGAGGTAAACAGGTAATACTTTGGATGGAAAAATTATCTACGGCCGCCGGTGGATTTTCGCCTAAAGCGTAGTCGTTGCGCCATAAGAAATAGAATCTTTGGGTTTTTCCGGAAAAACTTTCATCCAGAAGCGCTTCATAACTAATCCAGCTATTTTGCCTGTAGAAAACGGACTCCGGGTTGATCGGTACCGCGTTTCCGGGAACCGTATAAATTGCCGAGGTAGAATCGCCATCCACCTGAACCGGTTCTCCTATATAAATTTGCATGTAATCCGCAGGATCGCCATCCGGATCAAGTTCTCCTTTTCCTATCCAGTCAAAACTGAGTTCATATCCGTAAGCCGGTGTAAAATATACATCACGATATGCCCAGGAATAACCCCGCTTATTCATGTTATAAGTGTGATGGGTTCCGTCGTTGGAGACAAACAATACTTTTCCCTGTTCTGTGGGCTCATTTCCTATAGAATCTATATACCAGTTATTGATTCCCGAATTGGCGAATCCCCAATTACTATTTTCTTCATCATCTTCAAAATCCAGTGCAAAAGGCACGGGAAGCGGATTCTGTTTGGTCATGAAATGACCGGCAACAGAACGGTCGCCTATGTATCCGCAAACGGATTCCACGTAAAAATCGTAACGGGTATTGGGATCGAGCCCGGTTATCCTGAGTACCGTATCCGTAGCTGTAAGCGGCTCCAGAGTTCCGGGTGTAAATCCTTCCGGTCCGTACTCTACATGCCAGCTTGTACCTTCACCGTCATCCGACCAGCTTACCAGTACATCTGTAATATTTTCTTCCAGCGCGATAAGATTGGTAGGTTTACGGCAGGTTACGACATTGGTAACTTCTATGTTATCCAGGAAATAGTATCTGTTGTAGATTCTTGCTTCTTGTTTAAAGGCTATATAGCTTCCGTTTCCTTCATAATTAAGGAAATGGAAATCATAGGTATGCCAGTCATTATCCGACGGATTGATCCGGTGTACCGGTACAAAAGTCGAAGAATCGGCAGGATCGGTCATTACACCGACATAAAAATATCCGGAGTACGGATTTTCTTTTTTCAGATCAAAAGAGATCTGCAGATCTTTTATATTATCAATGAAAGCAGGGGTTACCGCAAAAGTAATCGTATCGGAATTGAATTTCAATATTTGACCATGTCCTTCGCTTGATGAACCTTCAACGGATGGAAATCCGATTCCGTTTTGTCCGTGGATATACGGCCGTGTCATACAGGGAGGGAATTGTCCTGTAGTAAAATTGTCGAAATTCTCAGTCCAGGGTAAAGTACTTACAGCATCACACAATATATTGGCACTTACTTTTTGGGACCAGTCGCTTTTGTCTGCCCCGTCACCGCATACGGTACGTACATAAACATCATAAATAACACCTGCCTGCCAGTCGCCGAAAACATATTCATTTTCCTGAACCTCTACGGCAATGACTTCTTCAGGGTCCGTTCCTGCGGGAACATAGACCACTTCCCATGCATTGTCGGTTTCCCTGGCGGGAGTCCATGTCAATTTAATACTTAAAGTAGTAGGTTCGGAAAAGGTTAGCGCGGTGGGAGGGAAACAATTTATGTTTTTGATCACTAAATTATCGATGGTAGCCGGGGGATTATTTCCGTCCGTGCTGTTATTCCTCCACACGAAATAGATTCTCTTCGTCTGGTCTGAATAATTCCCGCTTAAAATAGTGGAATAGCGGGTCCATTCTTCCTGTCCCAGGAAATAGTCGGTCGTACTGTTTACACTTAAGATCTCACCGGCTGGAAAATCAAAATAATTATTGGATGATCCGGTTACGCTTACAGGATCTCCGATAATGATATTCATATAATCCCACGGACCCGAAGGCGTTCCGTAACTATATTCACCACGACCCATCCAGTCGAAACTTAACTGGAATTCTTCGCCCGGTGTAAAATAGACATCACAATAAGCCCATGAATGACATGAACGGAGCGAATCGTACCTGTGTACCAATCCGTCTTTGGAAACATACAAGGCATTGACCCCGCCCTCGGTATTATTGGCCAGGTCGCCGATATACCAGTCATTTATTCCGGAATTACCGAATCCCCAGTTATCGTTTTGCGCCGGATCTTCAAAATCACAGATAAAAGGTACTACGAAAGGAACAAGGTTCGTCGTAAATGTGCCTTTCGGCGACCATATACCGGTTCCCTCATCGCAATCAGCTCTCACGTAAAATTCATACACGGTACCGGCTGTCAGTGATGATAAAGTTAGGAATGTATCCTGTGCCGTAAAATAATCTGCAGCTTCATCCGGATTAAATCCCGGTTCACCGTATACCACTGTCCAGGATCCGGAATTTCCGTTCCCATTCCAGCTTACGTTTACTTCCTGGTAACCGATTTCATTAACCGTGAGGTGACTGGGACGCGGACAAACACTGTATTCATTAACTTCGATATCGTCTAACCAGTAATCACGATTGGCTATCTCGGCTTCCTGCTTGAAAGCGATGTAGTGACCAGGACCGGTATATGAAGAAAAATTGAAATCATAGTAATTCCAGTCATTATCTAAAGGCGTTATCACATGAATAGGCGTAAAAGTATTAATATCATTTGGATCGGTCATGACCCCAACGGTGAAAGTTCCAGAGCTCCCACCATATCTTTTTAACCAAAATGATATTTGCAGGTCTTTTACCGGTAATTCGAATTCCGGAGTCACAGCATATGTGATTGTATTAGCAATGAAATTTAAAGAATACTGTCCGGAATGAGAATTTGTCGATGAAGCGGGATATCCATTATAAGGATTATGTTTTGTCATACATACCGGAAGTTGCTTTGTGCCTGTAAGCCCATCAAAATTCTCAGTCCAGGGAATACTCACGGCTTCACATCCGGTATTGGATGTAGTTTTTGCGGACCACTCGCTGTAGGAATCATCGATACATAAAGTACGTATATATATATCATATAAAGATCCGGAATTTAGTCCGGTAAATGTATGGGAAAGTAAATCCGTCTGTGTAACATTTTCCGGGTCTATGGCTGCTCCTGCAGGTACACAGGCTACTTCCCACCAGGAATCATTTTCATTTTCCGGTTCCCAGGAAACAGAGATCGTATTGGGAGTTGAGCCGTCTACAGAGGCTGTGGGAGGATAACACATCACGGAATTAATAACAAGATTATCAATTACCGCCGGGGGATTATGTACACCACCGCCACTGTTTACCCATAAGAAATAAATTCTTTTGGTTTTTCCGGAATATGATTCGTCCAAAACTCTCCGGTAAGTCGTCCATGCGGTTTTAGCTACAAAGTAATTATCATTGTTTCCATCGAGGAAAGTGGCACCAGTCGGAATTTGAATACCCGAAGAAGAGGTACCTCCGAAAACCGGAACCGGATCCCCAATAAGTATCCGCATATAGTCCGAATAAAAATAATCATAATCGCCCTTCACCTTCCAGTCAAAACTTATTTCATATTCACGGGCCGGTGCAAAGTAAATATCCCGGTAAGCCCAGGAAACACTGGTGGAACTGTTGTATTGATGATTTTCACCATCCTTTGAAATATAGAGGCTTTGGGCTCCGCCTTCCGTATTATTAACCGCGTATCCGATATACCAGTCATTTTTCCCTGAATTGGCAAATCCCCATGCTAAATTTTCATTGTCATCTTCAAAATCAGATAAATAGGGAGTAGTAGCCGGAATCTGCGTTGTCATAAAATGGCCTGCAAAAGACCATTCGCCATATTCAGTGCCACAATTAGAGCGAACATAAAAATCATAACGGGTATCCGGTAGTAAATTTTGGTTCAATGTAATATAAGGCCCGTCATGCGTCGATGCGTCGAAACGGCCTTCGCCTAAAGTAAAACCGGCCGTGTCATATTCGATATCCCAGCTTATAGCCGCCCCGTTTTCCACCCAGCTTAGTGAAGCTTCCGTGGGACCGGAACTTACCATGGCTAATTGGGTAGGTCTTTTGCATGGTGAATAAGCTTTAATAATAATGTCGTCTAGAAAATAATAGCGATTATCATAACGAGAATGATGTTTGAAACCGATATAACGGCCATCACCTTCATATTCCCGGAAATCCAATTCGTATAAATGCCATTCTCTATCAGAGGGTTCTATAGTATGAAGAGGTGTAAAAGTATTAGTATCTGTTGGATCTGTAAATACACCTAAAACAATTTTCCCTTGAGTATTATTATTATTATCTTTTTTTAGCCTGAAAGAAATCTCCAGATCAGTAACATCATAGGCAAATTGCGGCGTAACAACAAATGTGATCAGATTTGAATTAAATTTTAATGAGTTCGGCTGGCTATAAGCATTTGAAGTACTACTGATTATGGACGGAAAAGTGTCAGTGGCCGATATACCATTAGGAGATGGCCGGTACATGCATTCGGGAATGGTTTTCGCCACATCTTCGTCGAAGTTTTGGACCCACGGCAACTCCGTGATGGGTGAGCAATCTTCCTGTAAACGGATAACCGCCTTACTTTCCTCATTGCCGTAAGGCACGATCTTCTTTGGATTTGCGGGACCGGCCTGAATACTTAGGAGAAGTCCCGTCAAACACAAAACAATAAGTGTTAATTTTTTCATAATAATAGGATTTGGTTAAATAAAAGTGTATGACAATAATATCAGTAATATCAAATAATGAAGTTTAAATTTGCATTTAAATATTTCCTACTCACCCCTCAGCTACTTTCAGATTACAAAGTTAACATTTTTATTTTAAAGAACAATATTTTCGTCCATAATTTGCATTTTTATATCTTTGCCATATCAAAATAAATAAAATCATGAAAAAGATATTAGCAGCCCTGTTCTTTGTATTGGCCGTATCCATATCCGGTTGTGAAAAGTATTGTACCTGCACCGCGCCCGGGGAAACACCGAATGAAATTGAGATCAACCCTAACGAAAATTGCGGAGATTACAGCAGCGGGGCATACGTTTGTCAGTAATATTTTAAGCTGAATCCGAGCCCTATAAAATAATCGCAGCGAACCGAGAACAAATTCCTCAAATAAAAGATATTTCGCTATCGCTCAACATGACATTCCGGGGATGGTCCTTATTGGAGAAATTCCACCAGTTCGTTTTCGTCGATCCCTCTGAAATCGGTGGCTTTAATCACTTCCCCATCGGATATATATACGAAGGTGGGAAATTGTCCGTAAACAATATCCATTGAGGCAAAAGGCGAAATAATGTAATAGGGATAATCTTCCGTTTGAGACTCTTCCTTAAATAACCGGAGATGCTCTTCATCCCCACTGATCATTATTTTTATCCTATTTATATCCAGATCATTTCTTTCGGCAATGGAATGTATTTTCTTGATACTTAATTTGCAATATTGACAACCGGGTAAATAGAAAGCCATGAAATAATTACCCTGTTCTATATCGGGACGCTGTATGGCAGTATCCTGCATCATTTTCCCGAAAGCGGAAATATTGATCTCTTTATTGCTTCCTATAAATTTATTATATACGGCATCCATAGGGAACACAACAAACGGCACGATAACCGCTATCGCAACCGCGATACCTGCGACCCATTTTTTAAACCGGAATTGATAATCTTCCTCATTTTTGATCAACAATAAGATCCCTATCGTAATCAGGTTTTTGATGATGGAACTTACCGGATTGAGTTCGATGAAATCCCCGAAGCAATGGCAATTGGAATCATTCCTGAAAATAGCAGCGTAGATCAGGAAAAGCGTAAATCCTATCATGGTCAGCATCGTGAGCCACCATGTATATTTATATTGTATTTTGGCGATCAGGAATACACCGATCAAAAATTCAAAGGCGATCAGGAGCCGGGCGAATATGGTTACCGTCACAAAATTCAATATCTCGAAGCTGTATATATACAGTTCGAATTCATCGAGGGAGAACAGTTTCATGATCGCCGTCGTAATGAACATTACCCCAACGAGAATACGAAGGATCAGTTTTACTATTTCTTTGGTGGTCATGGCTTTTTTGGATGAGGATACAATTTGTTCCATAGGTAATGATTTTATTTTCCCGCAGGGATTGCTGCGATCAGTTTTTTGGTATAATCCGTTTGAGGATTAAAATAAATTTCATCTGCATCATTCAGTTCCACAATCCTGCCGTTTTGCATCACGGCCATCCGGTCGGACATAAATTTTACGACGGAAAGATCATGGGAAATGAAAATATAAGTGAAATGATATTCTTTTTTAAGTTCGTTTAACAGGTTCAATACCTGTGCCTGGACCGAGACATCCAGCGCCGAAACCGATTCGTCGCAAATGATGAAACGCGGACTAACGGTTAAGGCCCGTGCGATGGATATACGTTGCCGCTGTCCTCCCGAAAACTCATGGGGATACCGGTAAAAATGACTTTCATTCAAACTTACCCGTTCCAAGAGTTCGATCGCTCTTTTTTTACGTTCCCGGTCATTGGAAAGAATATGATGCACCCTCATAGGTTCTATCAAAGCCGATCCAATCGTGATTCTTTGATTCAGTGAGGAATAAGGATCCTGCAAAATGATTTGGATCTCTTTCCTTTGTTTCCTCATTTCTTTCGGCGAAAGCTGCAACAGATTCTGTCCTTTATAATATACTTCCCCGGCCGAAGGCTCGATGAGCCGGATCATGGAACGTCCCAACGTGGTTTTTCCGCAACCGGATTCCCCGACCAATCCCAGGGTTTCTCCTTCATAAACTTCCAGGCTTACTTCCCGGAGAGCGTGTACATATTCCTTATTCTCCAGCAATTTCTTTTTTCTTACCGGATATTTTTTCGAAAGGTTTTCGATCCTTAAAAACGGCTCCCGGCTATAAAGTTTCCGGTGGTTTTCTTCCCGTTCGGAAAGAGGCACTTCCAGTTTCCTCCACTCTTTCCTTATATCGAGTTCCTTATCCTGATTATATGAGTTAAGGAAATCTTCCACGGTGGGCAACACCCTTAAACGGCAATCTAACGGCGGACGACAGGCGAGCAATCCTTTGGTGTAAGGATGTTGCGGATTACTGAAAATTTCCCGGATCTCACCGCATTCCACAATTTCACCTTTGAAAAGCACGATAACCCGGTCGGCAATCTCCGCTACCACGCCAAGATCGTGCGTGATGAAAATAACGCTCATGCCGTGTTTCTCCTGCAATTTCCTGATAAGCTCCAGAATGCCTTTTTGTACCGTCACATCCAGAGCGGTAGTAGGTTCATCGGCGATCAGGACGGACGGATTACAGCTCATCGCCATGGCGATCATGACCCGCTGTTTTTGTCCTCCCGACAGTTCATGGGGATAAGAGTCGAATATTTTTTCCGGACGCGGAAGCATCACTTCGTTGAAAAGATCTATTACCTTTTCCCTGACAGCCTTCTTTCCTGTTTTTTCGTGAAGCAGGATAGCTTCTTCCACCTGTTTTCCACATTTGATCACAGGATTTAAAGAGGTCATGGGCTCCTGAAATATCATGGCGATTTTATTCCCCCGTATTTCCTGTAATTTTTTTTCCGGGATTTTAGTTAGATCGATCTCCTGTCCGCTATCTTCTTCCCTAAAAATAATATTTCCCGATCTGATACCGGATATCGCGGGATCGAGGAGCCGCATCACGGATAAAGCCGTTACGGATTTTCCGGAACCTGATTCTCCCACAATACCAATAGTCTCCCCGTGAGCAAGGTCGAAAGAAATATGGTGCAGGATAGGTTTCCATGCCGAGTCCTGTTTTAACTCCAATGAAAAATCCTGCACAGAAAGAATAGCCATAACAATCTTTAAATGTGGGAGCAAAAATACTATTTTTTAGGGTATGTGAATATTCCCTATTTATGAAGTAAACATTTTCATTACTTTTGCATCTGGAAATAATTTTATTATGAAAAAGAAGAATGTAATATATCTCATTATCGCTATTGTTCTGGTGGTGATTTCAGTTTTTGTTATCCTTTATGAAAATGGTGTTTTCCGGGCTAACGGCAAATTGGGCCCCTCCTCTACCATTTTTGCTATCGAGGATACTTCCCGGGTGAGCAAAATCTTCCTGGCGGATATGCACGGGAATACCGTGTTGTTAACGAAAACACCGCACGGATGGACGGTAAACGATTCTCTTACGGCGATGCCGGAAAAGATAGGCGGCATACTTTCCACCATGCAAAATATAAGAGTCAGGCAATCGGTGGCTAAAACCGCACAAAACAATGTCAATTCGGTTTTAGCCATCAATTCCGTCAAAGTGGAAATCTATGAGAAAAAACCTCTTTTCACCATATTCGGAATCAAATTTTTTGATAAAGAAAGAAAAACGAAATCTTATTATATGGGCCCCGCCACCCAGGATAACGTGGCCAATTTCGCTTACCTTGAAGGTACTGACGAACCTTATATCGTACATATACCAGGCTTCCGGGGATTCTTAACGCCGCAATATTCCCAGTTCCCGTTGGAATGGATCACCCACCGCATTTTCGAAACGAAAATAACACGCATACAAACAGCTGAATTTAAAGACTTTGAAAATCCTGAAGAATCCTTCCGGGTTGAGAAAACGGGCCCGCGTTTTTTCGATCTTTACGATTATAAAAATGAAAGAATTATGGATTGGGATACCATCAAAATGATCGATATGCTTTCGGAATTCAGGAATAAGAATTTCGAATATATCGAAACCTCCCTTTCCCGGGAACAGATAGATTCCGTATTAAAATTCAACCTTTTTAAAATCATCACCGTCACGGACGTGGAAGGTAAAACCACGGAAGCGAAATTATACCGCCGTACCTACGACGGAGGCATTAGTTTAAGCGAATTCCAGGATATAGACCCTTCCGAATTCGATTGGGACCTCGACCGGTTTTACGCAATTGTGGACGGGGATGAATCCACTCTCTACAGTATGCAGTATTTTCATTTCGACAGGCAGGTACAACCATTATCCTATTTTTTGAATAAAGATGAATGAGCTTATGGAAAATGATTTTTCCATACATGAATCTTTTATGCGGAGATGCCTTTCCCTCGCATCTTTAGGTTTGGGACGGGTACAACCCAATCCGTTAGTAGGGGCGGTCCTGGTGGCCCGGAATAAAATCATAGGGGAAGGATTTCACCGGGAATACGGCAAGTCGCACGCTGAAATCGACGCCATCAGAAGTGTGAAAGATCCGGAACTTATCAAAGAATCGACGCTTTATGTCAATCTGGAACCGTGTTCCCACTATGGAAAAACACCTCCATGTGCCGAAGCGATCATCAGTTACGGGATCCCGAAAGTGGTGATCGGCAATATCGACCCCAATGCGAAAGTAAACGGACAGGGCATACGCATGCTCAACGATGCAGGCATTGAAACCGTGACCCATATCCTGGATGAGCAATGTAAAGAACTCAACAAACGGTTTTTTACGTATCATCTCCTTAAACGGCCTTACATCATTTTAAAGTGGGCCCGTACGGCCGACGGTTTCATGGATGTTGCGCATCGCAATCCGGAAGATATTGGCGCCCACTGGATCACAAACAGGGAATTGAGAACTATCGTCCACAAATGGAGAAGCGAAGAAGATGCGATACTGGTGGGATATAATACCTGGAAAAACGACAGACCTCAACTGACTACCCGTTATTACCCGGGAAAAAATCCTAAACGGTTTGTCATAAGTAATCAGAAAGCCAGCCCGGAAACAGACCAGTCTGTTCAGTTCCTGCCGGATCATATCAAGGAAGCTTCGGATATCCTTTACCGGGAAAAAATACAATCGGTTATCGTGGAAGGAGGACCCAAAACCTTATATAAATTCTTAGATGCGGGTTTATGGGATGAAATCCGGATACTGACGGGCGACCACTACTGGGAAGAAGGGCTGCCGGCTCCTTCCTTAAATTTGGCTTATGATGCGGAACTGAAGGTTACGAATAATACGGTTCATTATGTTCGAAGACACCTATAAAACCCTGCAACATGAATCTCAAGGCATCTATACGGAGAAAGGGAGCAAATTTATCGCTTTCGCCCTTCCGGTAACCTCAGAGGAAGAGATCAAAGGGAAACTTGCCGAAATTAAGAAAAAATATTATGATGCCCGCCATCATTGTTATGCCTATATCCTGGGGCCCGATAAAGCCGTTTTCCGTATGAACGATGACGGCGAACCTTCCAGCACCGCCGGACGACCAATATACGGACAACTTCTATCCCATGATATTACCAACGTCTTAATTGTGGTAGTACGGTATTTCGGAGGAACTAAATTAGGTGTTCCGGGTTTGATCAACGCTTACCGCACGGCCGCGAAAGATGCCATAGAAGCCAATACGATCATCGAAAAGACCATTGATGAGACTTATGAGATCAGGTTCGACTATGCCGCGATGAATCCGGTTATGCAAATTTTAAAACACGATGGCATTAAAATAAACGGACAGTCGTACGAAGACCGGTATATACTCGATTTTACGTTAAGACGCCGGGATGCGGACCGGATTTTGGAAGCTTTGAGGAAAATACCCGGTTTGAAGGTCAAATTCCTGCGCTAACCTCCGTAACTATGCATTCCGCCTAAAAGGAAATTCACTCCGAAATAGGTCATCAGTACGGTTCCGAAAGCCAAAATTAAAAACAGGTGGAAACGAATCGGTTTCCCCGATTTTCCATTTATGGGAAAATGAAGCGCTAGCCCGTACATCATGAATGTGATCAATGCCCACACCTCTTTCGGATCCCAAGACCAGTAGGTTCCCCATGAGATATTAGCCCATATGGCCCCGATAAAAATCCCTGTCCCTAAAAGAAAAACGGCAGGGTAAAGAAATATCCTGCTTACCAAGGTCAATTGCAGCAGATGTTTTACTGCTATATAAGGGTGGTTACGTTTTTGAATGTAATAAAGTGAGATCGAAAGGATACCGTTCAGGAACAGGAAAGCGAACAATGCGTAAGAAAACATAATGACCGATACATGTAAACTTAAAAGCGGGGAGTTTAGTACGGGAACCAAAGGTGTGATCTGAGGGTTCATCGAGCTGATATGGGCTACCAACAAGGTAAAACCGGATAAAAGCAATCCCGAAGGCATCAATAGCGGAATCCTGCGCTGGAATAATAAAGTGATCAGCATGATACATCCCGAAACAAAAAGCATCGTCTCGAATCCGTTGCTCATCGGTAAATGCCCGCTTATAACAGATCTCAATATTAATCCGCCACTATGGAAGATAAAAGCAATGATCAGGTACCCTAAAAAAAGTTTACGAATCAAGCTGGTCCTCTGTAATTTGCCAAACAGGGTAAGGATAAAATATAACAACGCCAGTATTCCTGCCGTAAGATTACCTTTAAACAAAACAGAACTGAAATTAATCCGGTTGTATAGAATCTCCGTCCGGATTTTGGCCGGAGAAGGCATAGATTCTCCCGCAATATCGCGTTGATAATTTTTTAAAGCACGAAATAGAAATTCCATTTGCACATGATCATGATTGGTGATTGCCGTATGTAGTAATCCGAAATAATTTTTTATGAAGAGACGTTGCTCGGAAGGCACAGCGGGTGGAAGTGAATCGGCAGGAGAATACCATCGGATAAACCCTCCTTCCATAACAGGAAATATTTTTAACGGGATTCCCGATTGTAACATCATGATCAGTTCCACTTTCTCGTTAATCTCTCCGATCGATTTCAATACAGGAGATACCTTCCCCTGATTGCCGGAAGAGTTCGTCTGAGAAGTAAATTTATAACGGCCGGATTCGTCAAAAAGATCAGATAATGCTATGTTTTTCCCCCACTGATATTGAGTCCGGAGGGATTTGTTTTTTACTTTGATCATGGGTTCCTGTTGCCATTCCCGCGGATAAAAAATCCACCCTGCCAATACCTGTTCGGGACTAAAATCCAGGTAATGATTTTTCCCTGACAATTTCAGCGTGAAATCTTTGGCATAGGTTTGTAACGGCATTATACGTCCATTATGATAAATCAGTATTTCACCGAAATCATTCGCCATATCTCCGGGTAGAGTACCGGATCCATATGTTTTTCCACAGCCGCATACAGAGATAGGAATCGCGATCAACGAAATCTTGAGTAACGGATGCCTGAGTAATTTTCTGAAATTGGATTTCGGCGAAAAGAAATAAAATACAATACCGATAAAGAACAATAAATATCCGAAATAGGTAATGCCGATTCCCCACGGGTCATATTTTACGGTGAGATTGCTTCCCTGTAAATCCCGGTCATACGAATTCTGATACAAACGATATCCCTGATATGATCCTATCCGGTTCATGGAAACCGTCATCCTTACCTTTTTGGTTCCTTCGATACTGATATGGCTGATGTAGTCAGCCGGAGTATTGGTCCCGGGATAATACTCGATTTCGAATGATTCCAGTATAATGTCAAAAGGAAGGACGAGCTTTGTATTTTTATCCGTATTAATGCCATAGTTTACCGACTGTTGCTGCCTTAAATGCAAAGTCGACGATTTTCCGGTAAGGAATGTAAGGAACCCTCCACCCAATATGAAGAGAAATGACAAGTGAATAAAAAATACAGAAATCCTACTATATAATTTTAATTTAATTATTAATAATATAATATACAAAAATAGCAAAGACCAAAGAATCACAAACCACCATTGCCGGTAAATATGATCCTTTATAAACGGTGTGCCAAAGCGCCATTCCATGAGAGTAGCTACCGCGAGCACAGCCATGATGACTATATACAAGAAAATCGGGATCTTTTTTGTCATGGGAATAACCGGGTCTGTTATTGCCTCAAAAGTACAAATAATATTCATAATGAAATAGTAATGAAATATTTTTATTACCTTTGCATCCCGTTTTTCACGTTTGAAGGGTATGTGGAAACACGGCGTAACAAAAAAGCATTTTTACCGTAAAGTGAAAGAAAATTTACTTGCCTATGAGACAGCTCAACATTGCGAAACAGGTTACCAATCGTGAGACCGCATCATTAGATAAATACCTGCACGATATTGGTAAAGTGGAATTAATAACAGCCGAAGAAGAGGTGAAATTAGCCCGCCTTATCAAAGAAGGTGACCGCCAGGCTTTGGAAAAATTAACAAAGTCCAACCTAAGATTCGTAGTATCGGTTGCCAAACAATACCAAAATCAGGGACTGAACCTTCCCGACCTTATCAATGAAGGTAATCTGGGCCTCATCAAAGCGGCACAACGTTTTGATGAAACCAGGGGTTTTAAATTCATATCCTACGCGGTTTGGTGGATTCGTCAGTCCATTCTGCAGGCTTTAGCCGAACAATCCAGGATCGTGAGGTTACCGTTAAACAAAATCGGGACCATCAATAAGATCAATAAAGCTTATTCAATGTTGGAGCAGGAATTCCAGCGGGAACCGAAAGCGGAAGAAATAGCCATGCTTTTGGATATTACCGAAGCCGAAGTAAAAGATTCCATGCGCAATTCCTCACGGCATCTTTCCATGGATGCCTCCCTTACCCAGGATGAGGACAACAACATGTATGATGTGCTTAAATCGGAAGAAAGTCCCACGCCCGATAAAGGATTGATCTACGAATCTCTCAGAACGGAGATCGATCGTGTTATATCGACATTGCCTCAGCGGGAAGCGGATATTCTGAAGCTTTATTTCGGATTGGACAGCAAACATCCGATGACCCTGGAAGAAATCGGTGAGAAATTCGAGCTTACACGCGAACGGGTAAGGCAGATCAAAGAAAAAGCTATCCGGCGTTTGAAGAATTCTTCCAAGTGTAAAAATTTGAAAGCATATTTAGGATAAATAACAATGAAACGTACTAAAATAATAGATCTGGTTAAGAAACCGGAAAGTATAGGTATTGGAAACGATGTTAACGTAAAAGGATGGGTCCGGACAAAAAGAGGGAATAACGCAGTGGCGTTCATTGCATTAAATGACGGTTCTATTATTCATAATATACAGGTCGTGGTCGATCTGGAAAAGTTCGATCCTGAAATGATGAAACTGATCACTACCGGATCTTCCATCTCAGTGGATGGGAAACTGGTGGAATCACAGGGGAAGGGACAAACCATTGAGATCCAGGCTGAGAAGATTGAACTTTACGGGACTGCCGATCCGGAAGTTTATCCGTTGCAAAAGAAAGGTCACAGTATGGAATTCCTGCGGGAAATTGCCCATCTGCGTCCCAGGACCAATTATTTCGGATGCGTACTGAGATTGCGTCATGCCATGGCTTTTGCCATACATCAGTATTTCAACGACAAAGGATTTTATTATCTTCATACTCCCATCATCACGGGATCCGATGCGGAAGGCGCCGGCGCAATGTTCAATGTCACAACTTTCGACCTTCAGGATGTTCCCAAAACTCCGGAAGGAGAAGTAGATTACAGCCGTGATTTCTTCGGAAAACCAACCAGCCTTACGGTCTCAGGACAATTGGAAGGCGAACTGGGCGCTCTGGCTCTAGGTGGTATTTATACCTTCGGGCCGACATTCAGGGCCGAGAACAGCAATACTCCGCGACATCTGGCGGAATTCTGGATGATCGAGCCGGAAGTCGCTTTTAACGACATCCATGATAATATGGATCTGGCTGAAGAATTTATTCAGTATCTTGTTAAGTATGCTTTGGACCATAACCAGGATGACCTGCAATTCCTGAACGACATGTTCGATAAAGAATTAATCCAGAGACTTCAGTTTGTGATCGACAATAAATTCGTGCGCCTCACTTATACCGAAGCGATTGATATATTATTGAATTCAGGTAAGAAATTTGAATTTAAAGTGGAATGGGGCATAGACCTTCAGGCAGAGCATGAAAGATATCTGGTAGAACAACATTTCCATAAGCCGGTAATTCTGACGGATTATCCGAAAGACATCAAAGCTTTCTACATGAAACAAAATGACGACGGGAAAACGGTACGGGCGATGGATGTTTTATTCCCGAAGATAGGCGAGATCATCGGTGGCTCCGAACGGGAAGAGAACTACGAAAAGTTATTAAGGCGTATCAACGAAATGGGAGTCCCGGAAAAAGACGTGTGGTGGTATCTCGAAACCCGCAAATTCGGTACGGTACCTCACGCAGGCTTCGGACTGGGTTTTGAAAGATTGCTGTTGTTCGTGACCGGTATGTCGAATATACGTGATGTCATTCCGTTTCCCCGTACCCCTATGAACGCGGAATTCTAAAATTATATCGTCGTCCGTCGGCATTTATTTACCGGAAAGGAAAACCATATTGGTTTTCCCATTCAATACTCATATCAATTTATTGATCCTCATTTGCGACTGTGTCACCGTATTTAAGTTCAGTAACTTAAATACGGAGTTCATAAATCAGATCCTTCGCTTCGCTCAGGATGACAACTATAGAAGATTTTATATTCACGTTTGGCTTTGAAAGTCTCAGCCAACGGGTAAAGAAGCCGCTTTAAATTTTGATGCGTTAAAAATCAAGGTTCTTTGGCGTTAAGAACTGTAACTGTCTGACGACCGTAGGGAGGAGTTGTTACAGTTTAGCCA
>ERZ809224.996-NODE-996-length-22655-cov-11.498717_pt1 | contig 22655 bp, 17 predicted proteins | sample MGYA00520513_ERZ809224 | MGnify/ENA primary metagenome ERZ809224 (study PRJEB31576, sample SAMEA3212658) | Homo sapiens | biome: human-gut; feature: human gut; material: fecal | place: Sweden | collected 2012 ... | reverse complement strand
CAGACGTGTGCTCTTCCGATCTGGGCGGCTACGTCCCCGGCGGGGTGGGGTCGTCGGTGCGCCCGGCCAGGTAGTCCAGGGAGACCCCAAAGTAGTCGGCGAGCTTAATAAGCGGCGGCAAGGTGGGTTCCGCTTCGCCGCGCTCATAGCGGCAATAGGTGCGGTAATTCAAACCGGCATCCTTCGCCACATCGGCCTGAGTCTGATTCAGCTTGTTTCGGCACAGCAAAAGCCGAGATTGAAAAATTTCCATGTCGATCACCAAACCTCTTGACAGGACAAATCTGGCACATTATAATACAACCACAGCAACAAGACAAGTTTGTCTTATCGAAATGGAGGAACCACCATGACAACACTCTACGACGCCCTGTACAACTACGCCATCGGCCGCCAGGACCTGACCAAATGGCTCCACGACGAGGACATCGTCAAGGACTACCGGAACAGCCGGAGCTTCGCCGGGCAGCAGCGGGAGGCCCTGCTGGGCCTTCTGAACGGGGAGGCGCGGACCCTGTTCCAAAAATACGGCGAGAACCGGGAGGAGCAGGGGGAGCTGGAGGGCTACATGCTGTTCTGCCAGGGGGTGGCCCTGGGCCTCCAGCTGGGAGTACGGGCCTGCTTTTGACCGCCGGAGCCCGGCAGGGCGGGGCTTCAGTGCTTGGGTGTCAGTACCTGAGTGCCGCCCATGTAGGGCCAGAGCACTTCAGGAATCTTCACCGTGCCGTCGGCCTGGAGGTTGTTCTCCAGGAAGGCGATGAGCATACGGGGAGGGGCCACCACGGTGTTGTTCAGGGTGTGGGGCAGATAGGTGCCCCGCTCCCCCTTCACCCGCATCTTCAGGCGGCGGGCCTGGGCGTCGCCCAGGTTGGAGCAGGAGCACACCTCAAAGTACTTCTTCTGCCGGGGGGACCAGGCCTCAATGTCGCAGGACTTGACCTTCAGGTCGGCCAGGTCGCCGGAGCAGCACTCCAGCTGGCGCACCGGGATGTCCAGGGAGCGGAACAGCTCCACGGAGTAGCGCCACATCTTCTCGTACCAGTCCATGGAGTTCTCGGGCTTGCACACCACGATCATCTCCTGCTTCTCGAACTGGTGGATGCGGTACACCCCCCGCTCCTCAATACCGTGGGAGCCCTTCTCCTTGCGGAAGCAGGGGGAGTAGGAGGTCAGGGTCTGGGGCAGGGAGTCCTCGGGGATGATCTGGTCGATGAACTTGCCGATCATGGAGTGCTCGCTGGTGCCGATGAGGTACAGGTCCTCTCCCTCAATTTTATACATCATGGCGTCCATGTCGGTCTGGCTCATGACGCCCTCCACCACGTTGCCGTGGATCATGAAGGGGGGGATGCAGTAGGTGAAGCCCTTGCCGATCATGAAGTCCCGGGCGTAGGCCAGCACGGCGGAGTGGAGGCGGGCGATGTCCCCCATCAGGTAGTAGAACCCGGCGCCGGACACCCGGCCGGCGGCGTCCATGTCTACGCCGTCGAACTTCTCCATGATCTCCGTGTGGTAGGGGATCTCATAGTCGGGCACCACCGGCTCGCCGAACCGCTCCACCTCCACGTTGGCCGAGTCGTCCGGGCCGATGGGGACGGAGGGGGCGATCATCTGGGGGATGACCAGCAGGATTTTGTGGATCTCCCGGGCCAGCTCGCCCTCCAGCTGCTCCAGCTCAGCCAGCCGGTCGGCGTTGGCCTTCACCTGAGCCTTGACGGCCTCGGCCTCCTCCAGCTTGGAGGGGTCCTTTTTCGCCTGGCCCATGAGGACGCCAACCTGCTTGGACAGGGTGTTCCGGGCGGCCCGGAGGTTGTTGGCCTCGGTCATGGCATCCCGGTTGCGCCGGTCCAGCTCGATGACCTGGTCTACCAGGGGGAGCTTCTCCTCCTGAAACTTTTTCTTAATATTTTCCTTGACGGCGTCCGGGTTCTCCCGGATGAATCTGATGTCCAGCATGGTTCACGCACCTTCTCTTTTCCCATAAAGTTGATGTTTCACGTGAAACGACTTCTATTTCACATGACGCCGTTTCACGTGAAACAAGCTGTGTCGCAAGTTCCTGGAGGAAACTGACATGAGAGTTCAGCTCTAGTTTTCCTCCGACTCCAGGTATCCGCCCTGGCGCAGGGCATCCTCCAGCGCGGCAAGGCGTTCATTCTGCGCCTCGTCCAGGGCCTGGACCAGGTCGTCCTGGTCGATCAGGTTTTGCAGCGCGCTAGCGGCATCTGTCGGGCTGCCGGTGTAGTAGAGCAGCTCCGCTTGGCTCAGTAGGGACAGAGCCTCCAGCTGCCGCTGCAGCGTTTGGATCTGGGCGGCGCTGCTCTCCAGCTGCCCGTTCGATTCCTCTGCCTGCTCCTGAACCTGCTGCAGCTGGTCTTCCAGGTCGGCCAGCTGCTCCCGCAGCTGCTCGTTTTCCTCCCGCAGCTCGTCCACCGTCTGGAAGGAGGTGAGGGAGTCCTGGAGGTTGCCGATGATGGCGTTGCTGTTGCGCTGCTGCATGAAGTAGGCCATGAGGAGCAGCAGGAAGGCGGCGGCAAAGAGGATGATGAGGTAGATGGCCACCGACTGCTTTCGCTGGGGCTTGACCGGGGGATCGCTCCTGCTTTCATCCTCCTCCGGCTTCTTCTCCCGGAGTTTTTCCCTATCCATTCGGGGTACCCCCTTCCCGCCGTTTCGGCGTCAGGGTGTTCAAAAGGTCCAGCAAGGCGTTCAAATCATCCATATTGTAGAACTCCAGCTCCAACCGGCCCTTCTTCCTGCCCGTGGTGATGGTGACCTTTCGGCCCAAGCGGCCGGAGAGGCTCTCCTCCGCGGCCTGCACATAGATGCGGTTGGGGTCTTCCTTGGCCTCCCTTTTGGGAGTGGGCGTGGCCAGGGAGAACTTCTTGGCGGCCGCTTCCGCCTGGCGGACGCTGAGTCCCTGCTGAATGATTTCCTTTGCGAAGGCCTCCTGGGCCGATTCCCCTTCCACCATGAGCACAGCTCTGCCGTGCCCGGCGGACAGGGTGCCCTCCACCAGCATCTCCCGGACGGCAGGAGGGAGGGCGGTGAGGCGCAGGGCATTGGCGATAGCGGGACGGGACTTACCCATCCGCTTGGCCACTTCCTCCTGGGTCATACCGTAGTCGGTGAGCAGGAGCAGGTAGCCCTCCGCCTCCTCCATAGGGTTGAGATCCTCCCGCTGGAGGTTCTCAATCAGGCCCAGCTCCATGACCTTTCGGTCGTCCGCCTCCAGGATTACCGCTGGGACCTCGGTCAGCCCAGCCAGCTTCGCGGCGCGCCAGCGCCGCTCCCCAGCGATGATCTGATAGTAGCCTGAGTTGAGGCGGCGCACTGTCAGGGGCTGAATGATGCCGTGCTCCCGGATAGAGTCCGCCAGATCGGAGAGAGATTGATCGTCAAACCGTTTTCTAGGTTGATTTAAACCGGGTTCCACTTGAGAAATGGGCAAAAAAACAGAGCCGGACTCCTGCGTATGAAGAGCGGCGTCCCCCATGAGGGCGCCCAAGCCCCGGCCCAGACCTTTGGCTTTTGCCATGAACCAGAACCATCCTTTCTGCTTACCAGTGTTAGTGAATGGATCAAGAGACCGTTCCGCCGTTCTTCCGGTAAAACTCCCGAGCCATAGCCTCGTAGGCGTCAGCGCCCCTGGAGAGCCGGTCATAGGCAGACACCGGCTTCCCATGGCTGGGTGCCTCGGAGAGACGGACGTTGCGGGGAATCACCGAGGCGTACACCTTGCCGGGGAAGTAGCGTTTGACCTCCTCGGCCACCTGCATGGACAGGTTGGTGCGCCCGTCGTACATGGTGAGCAGTACGCCCTCCAGCTCCAGGGACGGATTCAGGGACCGCTTGGCCAGGCGGACGGTATAGAGCAGATCGCTCAAGCCCTCCAGGGCATAGTACTCACACTGGACAGGCACCAGCAGGGTGTCCGCAGCGCACAGGGCGTCTAAGGTGAGCAGCTCCAGGGAGGGGGGGCAGTCAATGAAGAGGAAGTCATAGGAATCCTGGACCTCCTTCAGAGCGTCCCGCAGGCGGTATTCCCGCCGGTCCAGGGAGATCAGTTCCACCGTAGCCCCGGACAGGGACTTGTTGGCCGGTACCACGTCGGCCCACCGCGTATGTACCACAGCCCTGGACAGGGGGATCAGGCCCATAATCACGTCATAGATATTGGGGGAATGGGCCTTGTCCACCCCGAAGCCGGAGGTGGCATTGCCCTGGGGGTCAAAATCACACACCAGGACCTTAGCGCCGAGCTCAGTAAGAGCAGCGGCCAAATTGACGCAGGTGGTGGTTTTGCCCACACCGCCTTTTTGATTGACGATTGCAATGGTCTTTCCCATAGAGGGACCCGCCTTTTCCCGGCACAGAGCGCCGCAACAATAAACCGAAAGATTGTCGGTAAACTTCATTATATCCATTTCCACGGCACATTGCAACCTCTTTCATAAGACATGAGAGAAAAAATTATGTCAATGCCTCCGAAGAAGCATTGACAGGAAGGGGAGTGTTTCACGTGAAACCAAGCTTTGGACAAGAAAGAGAGTTTCACGTGAAACAAAAATTACAGAAAACCGTTTACGATTAAAAAGAGGGAGGAGAGGTCTGCTTTTGAATGTGAATGGTCAAGGTAATTTCCCGATCTGTTTCCTCTCGGCCACATCGGGCTTGAACACCAGCGGACTGCATGACCGCCAGACCCCGTTGGACAGTGTTGAGAAACAGGCGAACATCTCTGGTGCGGTAGATAGGCTTTGCCCTACGGAGCGGTTTTCGGCACAGTCGGTCCACATACTGCTCGGTCTGAGCTACATTCAGCCCGGAGCGGATGATATGCTGGGCTGCTTTGCGCTGGAGATCTGGGCGATCCAGACGAAGCAGGGCTCGGGCGTGGCGTTCCGTGAGGTGGGACTGTCTTAGTGACGCAATGACATCCTCCGGCAGCTTCAGCAATCGAAGTTTATTAGCTACGGCAGACTGGCTTTTTCCCACCCGGCGGGCCGCCTCCTCCTGAGAAAGATGGAACTGATCGATGAGCTGACGTAGGGCAGCGGCTTCTTCCCACACATCCAGATCCTTACGTTGGATGTTTTCCACCAGAGCCATCAGGGCGGAGGTGTCTTCGTCCGCATCCACTGGTAAGCAGGGGACCGTGGACAGACCCGCCCGCTGGGCAGCCCGCAGACGCCGTTCCCCGGCAATGAGCTCCCAACCCTTCCCTGTCCGCCGGACGGAGAGAGGCTGCAGGACGCCCACTTCTGCGATGGATCGGGACAGCTCGTCCAACTCGGTCTCATCAAAAGCCTGCCGAGGCTGATGGGGGTTGGGAAAAATGGAACTGACGGGCAGGTCCAGCACCTGCCGCTTGGAGGCCTTTGCAAAAAGAGCCATAAAACCGCCGCCTTCTGTTAAGAATTTCCAAAATTGTACCATATCCCACGGGAGGTTTCCGTCGAAGGAGGAGGCAGGCGGTGGATTTTCGGCCCTGATCTCTGATTTCAGGCAGAAAAATGGGAGTGGCGGGCCGGGTTGGTTTTTGCTACAATGGGAGAAACAGGTCCCAGGGTCCACCAGGACCGAGAAGAGAGAAAGGGGTGCAGGATTGTGAAGCTGCTGGAGGATCGCATTCGGCGGGACGGAATCGTGGAGGACGGAGAGGTGCTGAAGGTGGACAGCTTTCTCAACCACCAGATGGATGTGGAGCTGTTTGCCCGGATGGGGGAGGAGTGGGCCCGGCTGTACGCAGGGGAGGGGGTCAACAAGATCCTGACCATCGAGGCCTCCGGCATCGGAATCGCCTGCGTGGCTGCCCAGGCTTTCCGGGTGCCAGTAGTCTTTGCCAAAAAGAGTAAGACCAAGAACATCGCGGGGGATGTGTATACCGCCCAGGTGGAGTCCTTCACCCACGGGCGGGTATATGAGATCATGGTGTCCAGGCGGTTCCTGCTCCCCACGGACCGGATTTTGATTATCGACGATTTCCTAGCCAACGGCGCGGCCCTCCAGGGACTGATCCATTTGGTGGAGCAGGCGGGGGCGGCCCTGGTGGGGGCGGGCATCGCGGTGGAGAAGGCGTTCCAGCCCGGCGGGGCACGCGTCCGCTCCCTGGGGGTGCGAGTGGAATCCCTGGCCCGGATCCAATCCATGAGTCCAGAGGACGGGATCCAATTCTGCTGAGAACCTCACAGGCAGATGGAGAATAAAAAGGAACCCTCTACGGCTTAGCCGTGGAGGGAGAATAGAGAGAAGGATGAAACCGGATACAGTAGTTCTACGTTTTAAAAGAGACCCTTTCTGAAGCCCTGCGCCACGGGTTCAATGGGGCGAGAAGGCACAAGAGAACAGGTGCAGGCTTCCTTGTCAGCCGAAAACGAAGTCAAGAGGCCGTTCGCGCCGACAAGGTAGCGGCCGATTTCGGACAAGCCCGGTCCGGGCTTTGGTAACCCGAGGCTTTGCCCATCTGCTCGCGGACGATCTCCCCTATGTGCCCATCCTTACGCCTCCTATTAAAAATACGAACCGAGGCAGCTTGCATGCCTCGGCTCAAAGGATGGAGGATAGAATGAAAAAGAAAGGATATCTCTTGCAAGTATTAAGATAAAGGAGAAAGATTACAAAAGTTCGCGTGAAGTTGTTACAGAAGTATTAAATCCAAGAGAAATTCTGTGGTGTACTCGCCGGAGACACGTGCATGGTATGGTGGTTCAAGATAAAATGCGAACCGGGGCAGCTTGCATGCCCCGGTTCAAAAGGATGGAGGATAGAATGAAAAAGAAAGGATATCTCTTGCAAGTATTAAGGTAAAGGAGAAAGGTTACAAAAGTTCATGAAAAGTTGTTACAAAACAATTAAATCTACATTTATTTTTGGGGGCTGACGCGTAAGCTCCCAAAAAACTCCTCCAGCAGACCCCGGCACTCCGCTTCTAACAATCCGCCGTAGATCCGAGGATGGTGATTAAAGCGCTCCTCAAATAGGTTGAGCACCGACCCACAGCAGCCGGATTTAGCCTCCCGGGCACCGTAGCGCACCTGGGCGATGCGGGCATTGAGGATGGCTCCGGCGCACATGGGGCATGGCTCCAATGTGACGTACAGGCTACACCCCTCCAGCCGCCAGCTGCCCCGGGCGGCGCAGGCCATCTGGATGGCTTCGATCTCTGCGTGGGCCACGGCGCTGCGGTCCAACTCCCGGCGGTTGCGGCCCCGGCCGATGATATTACCCTGTCCATCGGCGATGACGCACCCCACCGGCACATCCCCGTCGGGGATGCAGGCCCGGGCCAGTTCTAGGGCCTGGCGCATATAGTCCTCATGGGTCATGGAAGCGACCTCCTTGTTTTGATGATTGAAGACATGGTACCATAGTTTCACGGGAAACAAAAGAGCATTTACGGAAAGGACCTTATGATGAAAGAGATTTTAATGTTTATTCTCCCCGGCTGTCCACATTGTAAGCTGGCCCTGAGGATCCAGGAAAAGTTGCTGGAGGAGCACCCCCAGTGGAGGGACATTCCCTTGCGCATGGTGGACGAGAGCTGGGAGACGGCCCTTGCCGATGCCCACGACTATTACTATGTCCCCACCTGGTATGTGGGCGGAGAAAAGGTCTTCGAGGGCCACGCTGAGCCGGAGGACGTGGCGCGGGTGTGGCGGCTGGCCGCGGAGGAAGAGGGCTGAAGCCCTTGGACCCCAAGGGGTGCAACGGAACGTTGCCAAAAAGAAACGGCAGGTCTGTTGCCAGGAAAAGCACGCTCTGCTATGCTAAGGACAGAAAGGGAGAGGAGGGAGCGCCCATGACGCTGGGACAGAGGATCCAGGAGCTGAGGAAGAGGGCCGGGCTGACCCAGGAACAGCTGGCGGAACAGCTGGGGGTGACCCGGCAGGCGGTGAGCAAGTGGGAGAGCGACAACGGCGTGCCCGAGCTGGACGCCCTCATCGCCCTGAGCCGGTACTTCAAGCTCACCCTGGGGGAGCTTTTAGGGGTGGAGGAGCCCCGCCGGGAGGAGTCCCGGCGGGAGGAGCCGTCCCGGGACACCGCCGCCGACACCGAGAGGCGGGTGGAGGAGGTGCTCCGCCGGTATGTGGAGGCCACCAGGAGGCAGGCCCCACCCATGTACGGAAAGTACGGCTGGAAGGCCCCCCTCATTGCGGTGGCGGGGCTGCTGACGTTGGTGGTGGTGCTGGGTGTTAAGATCGGAAGCCTGGACAGCGCCTTGAACAACGTGCTGAACGGGCGGATGGCCTACCTGGAGAGCAGCGTGAGCAATCTCACCAACCAGGTGAACAGCATGGAGTACCAGCTTCAGGAGATTCTGGCCGCGCAGGCTGATCAGAACAGCCTGCTCAGCAACTTTGAGTGCCAGGTGGCCGGCTTTGATCCGGAGAGGGAGACGGTGACCCTGGCCCTGTCCGCCAACCTGAAAACCTATGAGCCGGGAATGCAGATTCAGTTTGCCTTGGACTGGACCCGGGAGGATCAGACCGGGCAGCAGGAGACGAGGTGGCTGGAGGGGCCGAACTATCTGGCGGAGATTGAACTGCCCATGAACTGGGAGACGGCCTGCACCCTCCGCCTCCGGGACGGGGACGGGGTCATCCAGGAGCAGCTGGTGGAAAACGCCGTCACCCAGAGCCTGATCCCGGAGGCGTTCCAGCTCTCGGCAGACAGCCTGTCCGCCTTCTACTCCATTGCCGTGGGCAACAGCGCCACCGTGACTGCGGAGGATCTGGCGGTACGGATTTTTTCTCGCTACCCGGAGCTGTTCTGGCCGGAGGAGGCGGTGCTCACCGTCGCCCTCAACGGGGAGGTGCTGGAGTCCGCCCCGCTGGCACTGAGCCAGGAAGGGACAGGGACCTGGTACGGCCGGGATGATCTGGGTGTGCGGGAGATCCGCCTGGGCCAGGAGGATGTGCTGGAGTTCTCCCTGCGCCTGATGGACAGTCTGGAACGGGAGATGGTATGCAGGGAAACCGTCTTAGGGGATGAGGACGCACCACAGGAAAGTCCGCCCATGCCGGTGATATACGATGGAAGGAGATAGTCAGGGCCGCCGGGCAATCACCCCGGCGGCCTGTCTGGCTTTGGGGCTTGCGCCATCCCGCCCGGGACGGTATAATGGAGTAAACTCCTGCTATGGAGGGATCGCCATGGAAGCCAAGAAAAAGAAACTGCCCCGCTGGGCGGCGGCCCTGCTGGTGCTCGTCGCCCTGGGGCTGATCGCCTGCCTGTGGGAGTTCATTTCCTCCCAGAACCCCTACCTGCTGCCGGTGAAGCGGGCCCTGCTGTACGACGTGCTGGGGATGGACCCCATCTCCCAGGAGGAGGCCACCGCCGGACTGGCGGAGGGCTACACCACCCAGCTCTACGGGGACGGCCAGGCGGTGGACGCCCTGGACGGCCATACCGACCGGAAAACGGTGTATGAGGACGGGACGGTGACCCGGCTGGTGAACGAGCTGGACGGGTATCTGCTGGACTTCCCGGCGGGAACGGAGTTTGATTTCACCCTGTCCCCTCTGTTCACCCGGGCGGAGGGGGAAGGATTTGACGCCACCATCTCCCGGGAGACCGCCACCTACAACGGCATCGGGGAAGTGGTCCGCTTCGAGCTGTCCACCTTCCTGCCCTTCCTGTTTACCGACAGCTCGGTGCGGGACCATGTGGAGCACTATGAGTACCGCTTCCTGCTCAGCCAGGAATGGCAGGAGAACAATCAGGTGAGCGTGGAGCGGTGGACGGACGAGAGTGGAGTGGAGTTCATCTCTGCGGTGATCCAGGAGCCGGGGGATGCGGTGTACGACGGCTACCTCTACGCCACGGTGTATACCCCCAGCCGGGAGTACCTGCGGATTCTGTGCCGCTACAACAGCGGGGACGCCGCCCTGCGGGACGAGCTGTGCCAGGCCCTCTCCCAGGTTCAGGTGTTTGACCCCACTGGGGAGGGCGTGTACACCACGGACTATACCCTCACCTTGCCGGAGAACTGGACGGAGGAGACCGCACAGCTGTTTTCCGACATCACCAACGGGGACCGGCTGCGCTGGGGCGTGTTCACCCAAGATATCTATGAGACCGGAATCCGAGAGACAGTACCCCAGATGGAGGAAGCGCTGGACTACACCTTTGACGTCATCCTGTCCTACGTGCCTCTGAACACTGACTTCCCCACAGAATTTATGGAGGAGAACCGGCAGAACGGCCGTATCGTGGAGCTTACCTTCCAGGTGACAGATAACAATAACGAAGACATGTTCGCCCGCTCCCCGCTGCTGGACCTCTACCGGGGGAAACTGGATGGCCAAATTCGGGATTTTGCCCGCCAGGCGGCGGACTGGGGTCACCCCTTCCTGTTCCGGGTGAATAATGAGATGAACTCCGACTGGACCAGCTACGGTGGGGTGGTAAATCTGGGTGATCCGCAGCTGTTTGTCAGCGTGTGGCACCGGATCTATCAGATCTTTCAGGAGGAAGGGGTGGACAACTGTATTTGGATCTTCAACCCCAACGACCGCAATGCCCCGCCCTCCAAGTGGAACGACTCCCTGGCCTACTGCCCCGGCGAGGACGATTTCCAGATGCTGGGGGTGACGGGGTACAACAACGGCACCTACTATACCCAATGGAACGAACAGTGGCGGGAGTTCGACGTGATCTATGACGAGATCCAGGAGATGTACCTGCCCCATTTTTCTCAGTATCCCTGGATCATCACGGAGTTTGCCTCCTCCAGCATCGGCGGGGACAAGGTGGCCTGGATCAACAACATGTTTGATCACATCGGAGATTACCCCAACATCAAGATTGCCGTATGGTTCAGCTACGCCGATTTTGATGGGGAAACCCCTGCTCGGCCTTACTGGCTGGACGAGACGGAGGAGACCCTGGAGGCCTTCCGACAGGGGTTGGCCCGCACCCAGGGCGGGGAATAAACCGAACAGACAGCGCACGGGCGGGGCCTATGGCCCCGCCCGTGCGCTGTGCGTCAAAAGAGCCTCGTAGAGTTCGCGCCCGCAGGCGCAAAAAAGTTGAAATTCCGTTTTTCCCGGGGACATGCGCCTCGACAATCTGGGGTCCCCGCGCAAACCCAGCAAGGCGGAACCGAGGGCCCCCGCAAAAGCAACGCTTTTGTGGGGAAAGGAGCCGCAGCGGAATGGATGAGCTTTCGCCATAGGCAGAAGCGAAGAATATGGAGCTTGTGGCGACGCAGAGGAGGGGCAAGGGAGCGGGCGAAGTTTTCGCCGTTCTGCCGGCGGAAACGGAGCAGAGAGGACTTTGCCCCGACGACGGGCCCCGCCCGCATTGCCCTTATCGGAGATTGACCATCCGGGTGTACCGGCGTAAGGGGTACTCCCCATCGTGGGCCTCGCCACAGAAGGAGTCTGACATCTCTCCCGCCGGGAGCACCCGGGTGACTCCGGCCCGCACCAGCAGATCGGTGAGGGCAGCCCGGTCACCCTCCGGACACAGCAGGCCGGCGGTTTGGAGCCGCCCCTTCTGCCGCCGCAGGACGGGGAGCAGCTCCTCCCGGGGCAGGGCCTTCACCAGGGGGTTGCCGAACAGGTCGGACAGCTCCAGCTCCCGGTCGGTGCAGGCGGTGAGGGAGCAGCCTGCACCGTCGTATACCGTCCGCTCGTCTGTGCTGGCCTGGCCGGAGATGGCCCGCTCGATCCGGATCTGGTACCGGCGCAGAGCCTGCTCCGCCGCCACGCTTAGGCTCCTGGCGGGGCCCTGGGTCACTGCCTGCTCCAGCAGGGGCAGAAAGTCCCGGCAAAAGGTGTGAACGTCCTCCTGACTGTGGGTGTCCAGGTAGATGACCTGGCAGGAGGAGCACAGCAGCTGGCGGGTTTCAATGATGTGCCGGGCCAGGGCAGGCCAGTCTCGCTCCCGGTCCTGGGCCCCGGAGAGGTAGGAAAAGCTCAGCCGGTGGCCCCACTCGATGAGCTTCACTCCAGGCGGGGCGAACCGCCGTACGGCGGACACTGCTCCATCCCCGCCCCACACCACGACCCCGTCGCTGAGTTTGGCCATGCGCAGCAGGGCATCCACATCTTCGGAGGGGGTGTCAAAGACATAGAGGAAGTCGGCCAGGGTGGGCTCTTCTTCCATGAGATACCGGAGGATCTCGATGGACAGTCCGCTGTCTGCCTGAGGCAGCTTCAACAGATTGATGTTCCCAGTGAGCAGACCCTCCACCACGCTGTAGGCCGGCAGACCGTCCACGTTACCCGCGGCGATGTGCAGCAGCACCCCTAAGGGGGCGGGGCGGACGGTGAGGGCGGGCAAGCCCGCCGGCGGTGTGGTGACATAGGGGGCGGTATCCGTCCCCAGCTCCACCCGGAGCTTGTACTCCAGGGCCTGGCGGGTCAGCTGGGGCCTGATTTGGGCCAGATACCGTTCCGCCTGGTCCACCTGGGAGAGCAAGTGATCGAATTCGCCCCTGTCCAGTCGCCGGCCCAGACGGTCGATGGCGGCGATGACCTGCTCTGGGCGTAGGGTTTTCTCCGCTAGGGTGCGGTTGAGGGCCGCCTCCAAGCCATCCAGCACCTCGTCCTGACGGCTGGTGTCGTATATCTTGCCGTTGGCCAAGATCATGGCCCGTCCCCTCCCTTCCCCAGCAGCTCCGCAGCTCCCGCTGCGCAGGTCTTGATATCCTTCAGCCCCACTCGGCCCAAAATCTCTAGCCAGGGGGCGGGGTTGCCGCAGGAGCAGGAGCCGGCGGGGTGGAGGATGCCCAGGTCGTCAGTCATCACTGCCAGAATGGGGGTTGCGGTGAGCAGGGGGGTGATGAATTCCACCAGCCCCGGCTGGCCCGGGGATAGGGGGACCAGGCTATCCGGGTCCCGGATGATCACCCGGCTGTAGATGGGCACATGGAAGTGGTGGCGGACGCAGTCAGCGTAGAGGATGGGATGCTCCACCGCGCTGAATACCTCGATGATGTGCTTCTCCGGAATGCCCAGCACCCGCCGCGCCAAATCGTAGAGCACAGGCTTTTCCACCTGCTGGGCATAGAACTGCTTCCAGCCGCCCCCCAGCAGAATTTTGGAGCCGGGTGGCAGGGATAGCTGAATCCCCCGGCGCTCCAGCTGCCGGAGCAGGAAGTAGGTGTAGGAGGGGAAACCCACCAGCCGGGTGGGGAAACGGGATTTCCCATGGCGGATCAGGGCGTCCGCCACCCCGTCCAGATCGGGGATATAGCCGCCGCCCTCGTATTTTAGAGCGTATGTCCGGCTAAGGGCCGGAGCCAACAGGGTGGCGCCGAAGGCGGTGCGGGCTACCGAGGTGCGGTTGCCCCGCCGGGGTTTGTAGCCCAGAACCACATAGTGGGTGGGCTTGGGGGAGAAGAAGCCCCGGGGCCGGCCAATCTTCCACAGCATATTCCAAGAGCAGTAAAGGGAGGGAAAGTCGAAACCAATCTCACTGAATTGCCCAGAGGTGCCGGACGAGGTGGACACGGCGGCCATTTGCCGCCGGGGCAGGGAGAACAGCCGGTGATGCTTGAAGGTGACGGTGGGCAGGAAGGGCAACCGCTCCAGGTCGGCCCATTCCTGCAGATCCTCCGGCCGAAAGGAGAAGCTGTCTAGGACCTGCCGATACTCCGGACAGCGGGCGTAGTGAAAGGCGCAGTTCTCCCGGACGGCCCGAAGGAACCGTCCGTTGCTGACGGGCAGGTCATAGGGATCGGGTAGGCGGAATAGTCTGGTACGTTGGCTCATAGAGACCTCCTTCCCCAGCAGGACGATCCGATCTGGAATAAAGAACAAAGAAAATACGAAATGGATTGAAGCGAGTAACGACGGTCTCTCCCATATCCTATCACAACTACCGGGGATGCACAAGGAAAAGAGGCTGGAGAAGGAAGGACGGGACGCCCCGAAAGGGCGCCCCGTTTTTGAGACGGATGGAATCAAATGCAGCGAAAAGGCCGCTCAGCACTTTTCAAATACAGTAGCAACGCCCATGCCGCCGCCGATGCACAGGGTGGCCAGGCCTTTCTTGGCCTCAGGACGCTTCACCAGCTCGTGGAGCAGAGTGACGATGATTCGTGCGCCGGACGCGCCCACAGGATGCCCAATAGAGATGGCGCCGCCGTTGACATTCACCTTGTCCATGTCGAACCCCAGTTCCCGGGCCACGGCGATGGACTGGGCAGCAAAGGCTTCGTTGGCCTCTACCAGGTCGATATCCTCGATGGTCAGGCCGGCCATTTTTAAAGCGTTGCGGGAGGCAGGGATGGGGCCCACACCCATGATCTTGGGATCTACGCCGGCCTGGCCCCAGCCCACCAGTTTTGCCATGGGCTTCAGTCCGTACTTCTCCACTGCCTCGCCGGAGGCAAGCACGATGGCGGCCGCGCCGTCATTGATACCGGAGGCATTTGCGGCGGTGACCCGGGGCTGATGCTTCCGGGTATGTTCTTCCTGGATCTGGGTGGGCTCAAAGGTATGGACAATGTCATCCACGATGCCTTCCGGGCCGACGGGGAAAGCTCCCCGCAGGCTGGCGATGCCTTCCAGGGTGACGCCGACCTTGGGGAACTCGTCCACCTTGAACGCCACCAGTTCCTTTTTCCTTTTAACCATGACGGGGACGATCTCATCCTCGAAGCGCCCGGCCTGCTGGGCGGCCTGGGTTTTCTGCTGGGAGGAAACGGCGAATGAGTCTTGCTCCTGGCGGGAAATACCCCACACATCGCTGATATTCTCCGCAGTGGTGCCCATATGATAGTTGTTGAACACATCGGTAAGACCATCGCCGATCAGGGTGTCCATGACCTTCCCGTCGCCCATGCGGGCACCCCAACGGGCATCTGTCAGCACATAGGGTGTGGAGGACATGCTCTCGGTGCCGCCGGCTACAATGATATCTGCGTCTCCCGCCAGGATGGAACGGGCGCCGGCAATCACCGTTTTCATGCCAGAGCCGCACAACATGTTGACACTATAGGCGGGGACAGAGTAGGGCAGGCCGGCCTTGACACCTACCTGCCGGGCCACATTCTGTCCCTGGGCAGTGGTAAGGATACAGCCGAACATCAGCTCATCCACTTGTTCAGGATGAACTCCGGCCCGCCGGAGGGCTTCCTTCACCACAACGGCGCCCAGATCAGAGGGGGAAATGTCCTTCAGGGAACCGCCGAAGGAACCCACGGCGGTGCGGCAGCAATTGACGACGTAGATTTCTTTCATTCCTGATAACCTCCAAATGATATATTTAAGGGGGTACATCTGGGAAAATTGTAACGGATGCGGCCGAAAAAAGCAATAAATTTAATTTTTAACAATATCATGTAAAAACAGGGCGGTTTAGCCGCTACTTTTAGATAGGCGGCGGAAAGATTTCTCTATCTCACAAAAAACAATCGGGAGGACGGCCAGACTAAGTACACAGCCCCATTCCAATGGGGAAAGCGGACAGACTTGGAAGAGATCCATCAGGGGAGGAATCAGCAGCACGGACAGCTGGAGGGCCATGCCAACCAGGAAAGCCTTGTTCATAGCGGGGTTGGATGAGATTCCCAACCGGAACAGGGACTGACTCTCACTGCGCACGTCGAAGGCATGGAAGAGTTGGGAAAAAGTCAGGGTGGCAAAGGCCATGGTGTTAGCAGTGGCGTCGGCCTGGGCAGGGTCGCTGAGCACGTACTCACCCAGCCAGTAAGCCGCCAGGGTGAGCAGGCCCACCATGGCTCCCTGCCAGGCCAGACGGAGGGAAAAGGCCCGGCTGAACAGGGGCTCCCGGGCGGAGCGGGGCTTTTCCGTCATGACGGAGGACTCCACAGGCTCCATACCCAACGCCAGGGCCGGGAGGGAATCGGTCACCAGATTTAGCCAGAGCAGCTGGACCGGAACTAAAGGATCCTGTTGGAAGTTGAAAAGGGTGGCCAGAAACAGAGTGAGAATTTCCCCGATGTTGCAAGACAGAAGGTAATGAATGGCTTTCTTGATGTTGGAATAAATGCCCCGTCCCTGTTCCACGGCGTGGACGATGGTGGCGAAGTTGTCGTCGGTGAGGATCATATCTGCGGCGCCCTTAGCCACATCGGTGCCGGTAATTCCCATGGCGCAGCCAATGTCGGCGGCCTTCAGAGCGGGGGCGTCATTTACGCCGTCCCCGGTCATGGCCACCACCATGCCTCGCTTTTGCCAGGCCTGAACGATGCGCATTTTGTGCTCGGGGGAGACCCGGGCATAGACCGAGAAACGTTCCACGTCTTGCTCCAGCAGCTCTTGGGACATGAAGTCCAGATCCTCGCCGGTGATGGCCAGGTCCCCCGGGCGGAAAATGTCCAGATCTCTAGCGATGGCCACGGCCGTCAACTTATGATCTCCAGTGATCATCACCGGACGGATCCCTGCACGGTAGCACTGGACTACCGCCTGCCTGACCTCTGTCCGGGGCGGGTCGATCATCCCCACCAGGCCTACGAAGGTCAGCCCACGCTCCAGCAGGTCGGAGGTGAGTTCCCCCGGGGGTAGGGCGTCCAGGTCCTTATAGGCGCAGCCCAGTACTCGTAGGGCTTTTTCCGCCATGGCAGTATTGGCCTCGTCCACCCGCTTAGTTATGGTGGGGGTGAGAGGCACAGGGGAGGAGGAGCTCAGTATATAGGAGCATCGAGCAAGGAGAATATCTGGCGCGCCCTTGACCATGACCCGGAACTTGCCATTGAGGGGATGAACCGTGCTCATGAGCTTCCTCTCGGAGTCAAAAGAGAGCTCCGCGATCCGGGGCATCCGCTGCTCTAGCGCATTCTTGTCCATGCCGTCCCGAAAGGCGGCATCCACGAAGGCGGTCTCGGTGGGGTCTCCGGTGGTCCGGGGCGAGCCGTCCTCGTGATAGGTCAACACAGTGTCATTGCACAGGGCACCGATGGCCAGGGTCTCCTGCCGGTGCCGATCTTCCCAGGACCACACATCCACCACCGTCATCCGGTTCTGGGTGAGGGTACCCGTCTTGTCCGAGCAGATGACGCCGGCGCAGCCCAAGGTCTCCACTGCGGGCAGCTTCTTTACAATGGCATTGCGCCCTGCCATGCGCTGAACGCCCAAGGCTAGCACAATGGTGACGATAGCGGGCAGCCCTTCTGGGATGGCGGCCACCGCCAGGGAGACAGCGGTCATGAACATGCCCAGCAGCTCCCTACCGTAGATGAGGCCCACGCCAAACATGACCGCGCATACGCTCAGGCAGAGGAAGGACAGGGTTTTGGAGATCTCCCCCATTTTCCGTTGCAGCGGCGTTGTGACATCCTCCGCATCAGTGAGCATCCGGGCGATACGGCCCACCTCTGTGTCCATGCCGGTGGCGGTGACGACGCAGACCGCCCGGCCGTTGGTGACCACGGTGGAAGAGATGACCATGTTTTCCCGGTCGCCTAGGGCAGTGTCCTCAGGAAGGAAGGCCATGGCCCGTTTGCTCACGGGAACGGACTCGCCTGTCATGGCCGACTCGTCTGTCTTCAGGTTGGCGCACTCCAGGACGCGGGCGTCAGCGGGGACCAGGTCACCCGCCTCCAGAAGGATGATATCTCCTGGCACCAAGAGCTCCGTGCCAAGACGAACCATCTGCCCATCCCGGATTACCTTGGCCAGGGGAGCGGACATTTTTTGCAGGGCCTCCAGTGCCTTCTCCGCGCTGTTCTCCTGGGAGATGGAAATACAGGCGTTGACCAGAACGATGACCAGGATGATGGCCGCCTCCACCCAGTCCTCTCCGCCGGTGGAGAGTAGAGAGAGGGCCGCCGCAGCCAGCAGCACCAGGATCATGGGATCCTTGAACTGGCTTAGCAGCCGGGACAGCAAGCTCTCTTTTTTGGCGCCCTCCAGTCGGTTGGGACCGTATTCGTTTAGGCGGTGCTGGGCCTGAGTGCTGGAAAGGCCCCGATTCTGATCAGTATCCAGATCGGACAGGACCTGATCGGGGAGCTTAGAAAACCATTGAACCACGGTGGCAACACGCTCCTTCTCTGGGATATTCCCACTGTACTTGTCCCAACTATAGCAGGGGGGGGCGGCGAAACAAAGGGAAGGACAGGCTGGATCCACAGAAAAACCGGCCCACGGCAGTTGCCGTAGGCCGGGAAAGGGGCAGGTTTAGAGTGAAAAGAGGAAGGACAGTGGTTTACTCCTCGGCGGAACCACTCTGTGCGGGGCTGGCGGAGGCGTCTGAGTCACTGTCAGCCTGAAGCTGTTCCGCCATGGCGGTTTGCCAGGCATTATAGCGGTTGTAGAAGTTGGCTACATCCAGATTTTCAATCGCTTCCACCGGAGTGACTTCCGCATCCTCCAGCCATTGGTCAATCCTGGCGTCCAGCAGGCTCTGCCGGTATTGATCCGCATAGCTGTCCAAATCCTCCACCTCGCCCCGCAGGATGATATGGTATCCATAGGAGGATTCCACCACATCGGAGATTTCGCCGAACTCCAAAGAGAGCGCCGTTTCCTCAAACGCGGGAACCATTTGACCCACGGTGGTGGTATAGCCGTCGGGATTGCTCTCCAGCCCGGTGTCTTCGCTGTATTCGTTCATCAGCTCGTCAAACAGTGCCTCGGGATCATCGCTGGAGCGCAGCTGGGAGAGAAGATCGTCAGCCAGTGCCTTCTTTTCCGCGATGGTCTCCTCGTCCAGGCTGGGATAGACATAAGCACCGTCCTGAACAGTGGGCGTGCCGTCCATGTCCACGGTGAGCAGTAGGATGTGCTTGGCCTGATAGACATATTGGTTCAACTCATCCTGAGTAGGCGCGGAGGTCAGTGTGTGAAGCAGGTTATCGTAATAATCGCTCACAGAGTAGATGAACTCCATGGTCTCATCTGTGAGGTTAAACAAAAGCTTCCGATTGTCGTAAGTTTCCTGGCCGTCCGCAACCATTTCCGCTTGGATCTCGGAACGCTGCTCATCCGTGAGCGGACATCCCTCTTCCAAGACTTTCTGCTCCATGATGACATAGTAAGCGGTCATGGTCAGACTGTCCTGAAGCACAGCGTTCCCATAGGAGCCGTCCAGGGGCAGGCCGTAATTCTGCTGAAAATAGGCGCAGTTCAGAGCCAGCCAATACAAGAACAGGTCTGCGGGCACTTCCTGACCATTTACAGTCAGCGCGGTATCGCTCGCCTCCATGCCGGCGGCAAAGGGGAGCAAATCCTGAGTGAGATCCGCCACAATCTCCTCGGAAGATGTGGAGCTGGGGTCTGCGGAGGGGTCGCTGCTGCTGTCAGAGGCGGGATCGCCACAGGCAGCCATGGAGAGCACCAGGCCGGCAGCCAGAAGCAGAGCAAGCAAACGTTGTTTCATGACAAGATTCTCCTATCTTTTCTTGCGCAGAGTGGGCCGGAAAGAAAGTCCTCCCCGGCGGGGCAAGGGTCATTGTATCACTCCGGGGCGGAAAAGGCAACGGCGGGGGAAAAAGGTTCACGATTTGTTTTCTTCCCCTACAGCCAGCAGTTGGGAATACTTTTGCACCAGGGCGATGGACTGGCGCAGGGGGTCATCCCCCTTCCGCAGCTTTAGGGTGAGGCAGGCCGGATCCCCCGGGGCGAACAGCAGGCGGCCGGAGAAGCCGCCGGCCAGACTGGATACCGCCTGCAGATCGAACCGGGCCATGGTGAAGGTGATCTGATCCCCTTTCTGGGCGATATCGGTCATGCCGCAGGCGATGGCCTCTCCCCGGAGCTGGGCGATGGCGATCAGATTGTTCACCGGCCGGGGGGGATCGCCAAAGCGGTCGATGAGCTCGTCGGTCATGTCGTCGGCGTCCTCCTGGGTGCGGATACGGGCAATGCGGCGGTACAGGTCCATGCGCTGCTCGGGGGAGGGGACGTAGCGGTCCGGGATGGCGGCGGATACCGCCAGATCGGCGGTGCACTCCTGGACAGCGGCCGGAGCCGCCCCCTTCTCCTCCAGCACCGCTTCCTCCAGCAGCTTCAGATACAGGTCATAGCCCACGCTCATCAGGAAGCCCGACTGCTCGGGCCCTAGTAGGTTGCCGGCCCCACGGATCTCCAGATCTCGCATGGCAATCTTGAATCCGGAGCCGAACTCAGCGTACTCCCGGATGGCGGACAGGCGCTTGGCGGCGATCTCGGTAAGCACCTTGCCCGGGCGGTAGGTGAGGTAGGCGTAAGCCCGCCGGGGGGAGCGGCCCACCCGGCCCCGGATCTGGTGGAGCTGGGCCAGACCCAGCTTATCCGCGTCCTCAATGATCAGCGTATTGACGTTGGCGATGTCGATGCCCGTCTCAATAATGGTGGTACATACCAGCACGTCGATGTCCCCGTCGCTCATCCGGGTCATCACGTCTCCCAGCTCCTCCTGGTTCATCTTACCGTGGGCCACCGCGATCTCCACCTGGTCGCCCAGCAGGACCCGCAGGCGGGCGGCGGTGCGCTCGATGGTTTCCACCCGGTTGTGGAGGTAGTACACCTGCCCGCCCCGTTCCAGCTCCCGCCGGATGGCGTCGGCCAGCACCGACCAGTCGTGCTCCAGCACATAGGTCTGCACTGGCTGGCGGTCGGCGGGGGGCTCCTCGATGGCGGACATGTCCCGGATGCCGGACAGGGCCATGTTCAGGGTGCGGGGGATGGGGGTGGCGGACAGGGTGAGCACGTCCACCTGCCGGGACAGCTCCTTGAGCCGCTCCTTGTGGGTGACGCCGAACCGCTGTTCCTCGTCCACCACCAGCAGGCCCAGATCCTTGAACTTCACATCCTTCTGCAGCAGCCGGTGGGTGCCGATGAGCACATCCACCGACCCGTCCGCCGCCCCGGCCAGGGCCTGTTTCATCTGGGCGGGGGTGCGGAAGCGGTTGACCACATCGATCTCCACCGGGTATTTGGCAAAGCGGCTCTTGGCGGTGAGATAGTGCTGCCGGGCTAATACGGTGGTGGGCACCAGGATGGCGGCCTGCTTGCCGTCCAGCACGCACTTCATCACCGCCCGCAGGGCCACCTCCGTTTTGCCGTAGCCCACGTCGCCGCACAGCAGCCGGTCCATGGGCCGGGGGGTCTCCATATCCCGCTTGATCTCCCCGATGGAGCGCAGCTGGTCCTCCGTCTCCTCATAGGGAAAATCGTCCTCAAACTCCTTCTGCCAGGGGGAGTCGGGGGAGAAGGCGTAACCAGGCTGGCGCTGGCGCTGGGCGTAGAGCTGGATGAGCCCCTTGGCCAGGTCCTTGACTGCTGCCCGGGTGCGGCTCTTGGCCCGCTCCCAGTCCCCACCTCCCAGCTTGGACAGCTTTTTTTTCTCCGGGTCATCCCCGCCGCCGATGTACTTGGAGATGGAGTCCAGCTGGGTGGCGGGGAGATACAGGGTGTCTGATCCGGCGTAGGCCAGTTTGATATAGTCCTTCTGCAGGCCGTCCACCTGCATCTTCACCAGGCCCACGAACCGGCCGATGCCATGGTGTTCATGGACAACGAGGTCACCGGGAGACAGGTCTGTGAAGGAATCCACCCGCCGCCGGTCCTCCGACCGCTTGAGCCGCTTGATGCGCCTGCGCTTTTGCCCCTGGCCCTCGGCGAGCACGGCCCAGCCGCTGCCCACATAGTCGAAGCCGGAGGACAGTCCCCCCACGGCGATGGTCACCCCGCCGGGCTGAGGCAGATTGTGGAGCTGGAAGTCCACCGCCGAGCGCAGCTTCCGCTCCCGCAGCAGGGCCTGGAGGTTCAGGGCCCGCTGTTCGCTGGCTACCAGCACCACCGTGGCCGCCCCGGCATTCTGAAACTGGGTCAGGTCGGCGGCCGCAGTTTCCAGGTTGACCCCAAAGGAGGACAGCTGCCGGGCCTGGACGGACAACAGCGTCCTGGGGGGCAGAGGGGTGGCGGAGGTGGCGAAGGAGTCTAAAAAGCACAGGGGAAACTCGGAAAGAACGGACATGAGTTCCTCCAGTCCGGCGGCGAAGACGGCGTGCCTGCCGTCAATGGCCTGCTGTTCGATAAGGGTCTTCACGTCCTCATTCAGCTGCCACAGCCAGGTTTTGGCCCGCTCGGCCACCCGGCCGGATTCGGAGAAGCACACCACCGCATCCGGGGGCAGATGATGGGCGGCGGTGGTCAGGGTTTGGTAGCGGGTGGGGAGCAGCCGGTCGGGGGTGCGCTGCCACTGGCCGTTTTCGTCCCGGGTGGGCAGCGCCTCGTTCACCGGGAGGAACACCGCCCGGTCCAGCCGGGCCACCCGCCGCTGGCTGGACACGTCAAACAGGCCCATGGAGTCCACCTCGGTGTCCCAGAACTCGATGCGCGCCGGGTGGTCCTGGGCGGGGGAGTAGACGTCCAGGATGCCCCCCCGCAGGGCGAACTGGCCCACTCCCTCCACCTGGTCGCACCGGGTGTAGCCCAGGGCGGCCAGCTGGTCGGCCAGCGCTTCCAGGTCGTACGGCTTGCCGGCCTCCACAATCACCGTGTGGTCCGCCAGCTCCTGGGGGGAGAGGGTGCGCTGGAGCAGGGCCTCCACCGTGGCCACCACCAGGGGTGCCTCTCCCCGGGCCATGCGGGAAAAGGCGGCCAGCCGCTGATGCTCCCACTGGCGGGAGGCCACCGCCCCATCGTGGAACAGGAACTCCCGGGCGGCCAGCAGGGTGACCTCCTCCCCGGTGAAGGCGGTCAGGTCTCCCGCCAGGCGGCGGCCCTCCTCCTCGTCGGCGCACACCA
>ERZ809224.986-NODE-986-length-22852-cov-10.898276_pt1 | contig 22852 bp, 9 predicted proteins | sample MGYA00520513_ERZ809224 | MGnify/ENA primary metagenome ERZ809224 (study PRJEB31576, sample SAMEA3212658) | Homo sapiens | biome: human-gut; feature: human gut; material: fecal | place: Sweden | collected 2012 ... | reverse complement strand
AGAACGGAGTGAACGACTACTTTTCCATTCCACAGGTGAACCTGGTACAGAGCATCGAATTTTCGGTCTATGACAGATATGGACAGCAGGTATTCCACACTACCGACAAACATTTTAAATGGCATGGCGATGTGGAAGGAAGGATTATTCCCAATACGACCTATACTTACATCCTGATCATACAGGATTATGCCAAAACACCATCTGCCAGAATTACGGGAAACATTACGGTACTGTAAATAAATTAACACAAATATTATGAAAAAACATTTTCTATTCACGGTAATCATTTTATTGTCCGCTATAGGAATTAAGGCTCAAACGTGTGATGGTTGTCCTCCCTTTATGGACCTTGATGCTGATTGTTTGAGAAAGTGCCACAATACGAGCAGTAATTTTAATAATCTAGGGTCTTCAACCAATTACCAGAACGGCACCCGTAGGGGTTCACATACGGTATTTCCAATTAGTTCGCAATTTGAAGATCAGAATGCTTTTTATGTAACCAGCGGGATCAGGATGCATCTGACCGTACCTCCCTCAACCTGGGATAACGAACCGGTAGAGTCCGTGGTCCGCCTGAATGAACCTTTATCTCCCGGCTCAAGCGGTTATTACGGAGCCGGAAATGTATATTCTTTTGTTCCTACCGAAGAATCCAATTTAGTGTCCGTTTATTTTGCATTTGTAGTGGAGTTACCCCATGATAATTATTACGAGAATCCCCTTTTCCAGATCAGGGTATTGGATGCTAATAATAACCCTATACCCGGCATGAGATATCTGCTTAATACCGGCTATAACCGCAATAATAACACCTATTCTCCAAATCCTGACCAAAATCCGCTGGCACAATGGTATAAGTGTGATATAAGTTCCGGGCCTGTAATCTGGGTAAACTGGACTCCGGTAGCTTTTGACCTCAGGAATTATGTGGGGCAGGAAGTGAAACTGGAAATATTGGTTACCGGGTGTATGTTTAGCGGACATTGGGGATATGCTTATTATACCGCCAAATGTATGGGAGGAAACCTGGATGTTAAATCCTGCGAAGGCGACAGCCTCAGGGTTAACGCTCCCAGCGGATTTGAAAAATACAGGTGGTACGACGAGAATGATAATGAAATAGGCCCTCGGGACCTGGAACAATTTATGACCGAACGGGATACCAACATTACTTTTATAAAATGTAAAATGACTTCCTATACCGGAATTGAGGTGGATTTGCAAACTACCATCAATTATTACGAGCTACACGCTGATTTTGACTACAGGGAAGTTCATGAGGATTGCCAGTCAAAAGTATACTTTGACAATACAAGTAAAGTCCGTGTGATCGGAACCCACGGAGGTTACAGGCCGGTGGAATTCGTGGAATGGGACTTCGGCGACGGTTCCTCCGATCCCAATGAGATCTACCAGGTCTCACCGGTCCATACTTATCAAAATCCGGGTAATTACACAGTCAGGCTAATACTTTATGATCCGGATCAGGAATGTACCGATACGGTGTTCCAGAACATAACCATACGTGAAGTGGAAAGACCGGTCGGTTACGATACCGTTTCAACCTGCGCCGACAAATTGCCTTACCAGTACGACGCCCAACACTCTTTACCAAACGCGGGAACTTATACGATTACCTATACGGCTGCTAACGGGTGCGACAGCATCACTTATGTAACACTGATCATTGAGGAACCCACCGTAAAAATCGTATCATTACTGGATTATTGCGACGAATTTTACACGGAACTGGAAGCGATTACGGAAGTGGATAATCCTGTTTTCCTTTGGAGTACGGGCGATATACTCAATAAAATAACAGTCTCGGAACCGGGAGATTACTCCGTTACCGTAACGGATGTGAACGGTTGCAACGGAGAAAATAAACTCCACGTTCCCGCCTGTATACCCAACATGATTTTACCCAATGCCATCACCCCCTCCGATGAAAATGGGGTCAACGACTATTTCTCTATCCCGCAGGTTAACTTAGTGAAAAGTTTAGAATTTTCGGTCTATGACAGATATGGACAGCAGGTATTCCACACTACCGACAAACATTTTAAATGGCATGGCGATGTGGAAGGAAGGATTATTCCCAATACGACCTATACTTACATCCTGATCATACAGGATTATGCCAAAACACCATCTGCCAGAATTACGGGAAACATTACGGTACTGTAAATAAATTAACACAAATATTATGAAAAAACATTTTCTATTCACGGTAATCATTTTATTGTCCGCTATAGGAATTAAGGCTCAATCGTGTGATGGTTGTCCCCCCTTTATGGACCTTGATGCTGATTGTTTGAGAAAGTGCTATAATTCCTCCAGTAATTTTACCAACCTTGGAAACTCAACAACCTATCAAACCGGTACCCGGAGGAATTCCCATAGTACTATTCCGATTTCCGCACAATTTGAAGATCCGAATGCATTTTATGTAACCAGTGGAATTACGATGCACCTGACGGTACCTCCTTCAACCTGGGATAACGAACCGGTAGAGTCCGTGGTCCGGCTGAATGAACCCAGTGATCCCTACAGTACTAATTATTACGGAGCAGGAAACGTTTATTCTTTTGTCCCTACAGAAGAATCTAATTTGTTGTCTGTTTATTTCTCATTTGTGGTTCAGCTACCTCATAATAATTATAATCAAAACCCTCTTTTCCAGATCAGGGTATTAGATGCCAACAATAACCCTATACCCGGAATGAAATATCTACTTAATACCGGTTATGACCGCACTAGCGACACCTATTATCCCAACCCGGAACAAAATCCGCTGGCACAATGGTATAAATGTGATGTTGGATATGATGCCGTGATCTGGGTGAACTGGACTCCGGTAGCTTTTGACCTCAGGAATTATGTGGGACAGGAAATGAAACTGGAAATCCTGGCAACCGGATGTATGTTGGGAGGTCACTGGGGCTACGCTTATTACACCGCTAAATGTATGGCCGGAAACCTGGATGTAAAATCCTGTGAAGGCGACAGCCTCAGGGTTAACGCTCCCAGCGGATTTGAAAAATACAGGTGGTACGACGAGAATGATAATGAAATAGGCCCTCGGGACCTGGAACAATTTATGACCGAACGGGATACCAACATTACTTTTATAAAATGTAAAATGACTTCCTATACCGGAATTGAGGTGGATTTGCAAACTACCATCAATTATTACGAGCTACACGCTGATTTTGACTACAGGGAAGTTCATGAGGATTGCCAGTCAAAAGTATACTTTGACAATACAAGTAAAGTCCGTGTGATCGGAACCCACGGAGGTTACAGGCCGGTGGAATTCGTGGAATGGGACTTCGGCGACGGTTCCTCCGATCCCAATGAGATCTACCAGGTCTCACCGGTCCATACTTATCAAAATCCGGGTAATTACACAGTCAGGCTAATACTTTATGATCCGGATCAGGAATGTACCGATACGGTGTTCCAGAACATAACCATACGTGAAGTGGAAAGACCGGTCGGTTACGATACCGTTTCAACCTGCGCCGACAAATTGCCTTACCAGTACGACGCCCAACACTCTTTACCAAACGCGGGAACTTATACAATTACCTATACGGCTGATAACGGGTGCGACAGCATCACTTATGTAACACTGATCATTGAGGAACCCACCGTGAGGATCATCTCTTTACTGGATTATTGCGATGAGTTTTTCACGGAACTGGAAGCGGTTACGGAAGTGGATAATCCTGTTTTCCTTTGGAATACGGGCGATATTCTTAATAGAATAACGGTCTCGGAACCGGGAGATTACTCTGTAACGGTAACGGACGTAAATGGTTGCAACGGAGAGAATAAACTTAATGTTCCCGCCTGTATACCCAACATTATTTTACCCAACACCATCACTCCTTCCGATGAGAACGGAGTGAACGACTACTTTTCCATTCCACAGGTGAACCTGGTACAGAGCATTGAATTTTCGGTCTATGACAGGTATGGACGACAGGTATTCCATACTACCGACAAGCATTTTAAATGGTATGGCGATGTGGACGGAAGGCTTATTCCCAATACGACTTATACTTATTTCCTGATTATGCAGGATTACGCTAAAACACCCCCTTCCAGGATTACGGGAACCATTACCGTATTATAACCATGTTAAAAAAGCAACCATGAAAAAATATTTGTTATTTACAGCATTCGCCTTATTAACTTCTATAGGAATTAAATCCCAGACAGTATGTGACGGTTGTCCTCCTTTTACGGACCTCGATGCTGAGTGTTTGAGAAAATGCTTTAATCCCTCTAGTAATTTTACCAACCTTGGAAATTCAACTACCTATCAAACCGGTACCCGGAGGAATTCCCATAGTACTATTCCGATTTCCTCACAATTTGAAGATCCGAATGCATTTTACGTGACCAGTGGGATTACAATGCACCTTACCGTACCTCCCTCAACCTGGGATAATGAACCGGTAGAGTCCGTGGTCCGACTGGGTGAGGCCAGCTCCCCCAGTTCAATATCCTATTATGGAGCGGGAAACGTTTATAGTTTTGTACCTACTGCGGAATCTAATTTGCTGTCTGTTTATTTCTCATTTGTGGTTCAGCTACCTCATAATAATTATAACCAAAACCCTCTTTTCCAGATCAGGGTATTAGATGCCAACAATAACCCTATACCCGGAATGAAATATCTACTTAATACCGGTTATGACCGCACTAGCGACACCTATTATCCCAACCCGGAACAAAATCCGCTGGCACAATGGTATAAATGTGATGTTGGATATGATGCCGTGATCTGGGTGAACTGGACTCCGGTAGCTTTTGACCTCAGGAATTATGTGGGACAGGAAATGAAACTGGAAATCCTGGCAACCGGATGTATGTTGGGAGGTCACTGGGGCTACGCTTATTACACCGCTAAATGTATGGCCGGAAACCTGGATGTAAAATCCTGTGAAGGCGACAGCCTCAGGGTTAACGCTCCCAGCGGATTTGAAAAATACAGGTGGTACGACGAGAATGATAATGAAATAGGCCCTCGGGACCTGGAACAATTTATGACCGAACGGGATACCAACATTACTTTTATAAAATGTAAAATGACTTCCTATACCGGAATTGAGGTGGATTTGCAAACTACCATCAATTATTACGAGCTACACGCTGATTTTGACTACAGGGAAGTTCATGAGGATTGCCAGTCAAAAGTATACTTTGACAATACAAGTAAAGTCCGTGTGATCGGAACCCACGGAGGTTACAGGCCGGTGGAATTCGTGGAATGGGACTTCGGCGACGGTTCCTCCGATCCCAATGAGATCTACCAGGTCTCACCGGTCCATACTTATCAAAATCCGGGTAATTACACAGTCAGGCTAATACTTTATGATCCGGATCAGGAATGTACCGATACGGTGTTCCAGAACATAACCATACGTGAAGTGGAAAGACCGGTCGGTTACGATACCGTTTCAACCTGCGCCGACAAATTGCCTTACCAGTACGACGCCCAACACTCTTTACCAAACGCGGGAACTTATACAATTACCTATACGGCTGCTAACGGGTGCGACAGCATTACTTATGTAACACTGATCATTGAAGAACCTACTGTAAGGATCATCTCTTTACTGGATTATTGCGATGAATTTTTTACGGAACTGGAAGCGGTTACGGAAGTGGATAATCCTGTTTTCCTTTGGAGTACGGGCGATATACTCAATAAAATAACAGTCTCGGAACCGGGAGATTACTCCGTAACCGTTACGGATGTGAACGGTTGCAACGGAGAAAATAAACTCAACGTTCCCGCCTGCATACCCAACATGATTTTACCTAATGCCATCACCCCTTCCGATGAAAATGGAGTCAATGACTATTTTTCTATCCCGCAGGTTAATTTAGTACAAAGTATCGAATTCTCGGTCTATGACAGGTATGGCAGGCAGGTATTCCATACTACGGATAAATATTTTAAATGGTATGGCGATGTGGACGGGAGGCTTATTCCCAATACGACCTATACTTATATCCTGATCATGCAGGATTACGCCAAAACGCCCCCATCCAGAATTACGGGAAATATTACGGTATTATAATAGCAATTAATCAGGAAAAACAATTTTTTGCTCGATATTAAGTGAAACGAAGGCAGAATCTCAGGTTTCGGGATTCTGCCTTATAGTTCAATGACAAAATAATAATTCCATTAAACCCTTTCTTCTATCGAATGTCGAAAAGATAATACTCACATAATATATAACCATGAGAAAATTATCTATCCTGTTCCTTTTATTTTCTTTTATCCTTCATCCTAATCTGTTTGCTATCGAATATGAATACGGAAAAATCACCTTCGAACAAACAGTAAAACCCAAAGATTTAATTTATCTGGGAGGTGGTTATGCAAAGGATAATTTCCATATCTATTATCGCGGAAGAGAAATTAAAGATGCCTCCCTGACTTCTTTCCAATACTTAGAAAACGGATATGGTAAAGACAATTGGGCTGTCTATTTTAAAGGGCGTAAAATCAATGATATTTCCGCAACGTCTTTTATGAACCTGGGAAATGGATATGCGAAAGATAACTGGAAAGTCCTTTATAACGGAGAAGTACTAAAAGAGATCTCTTCAATGTCATTTACAAACCTGGGATGGGGGTATGCAAAGGATAACTGGAAAGTTATTTATAACGGACAGGTAATCAAAAATGCCTCCGCGCTATCTTTTGAAAATCTGGGAAACGGATATGCGAAAGATAACTGGAATACGTATTACAGAGGCAGGAAGATCGATTAAGTCAATTAATCGATTCAGGAAATGAAATCATTTCCCTGTCCATGAGATGACATATTTCAACTTTGAATTGCTCGGATACCTTCCCGCTTCAAGTACCGAGAACTCCCCTTCAATGTCGGATTCACGGCATACTTCCGCAAAATGACATAAAGCTATACCCAGATCGATGCCCGATAAGGAAGATTTGTCGATATAGTAGAAGTGCAGTTGCTGTCCGTCAAGTACCAGGCGCCATGGCTGGGAATTACTTGCCGAAGGCGCTAAACGCAACATTTGCAGTGGGATATTGTATTCTCCGGCGGATTTCTCCGCCAGTTCGACATCAAAATCCTTATTAAAAAATAATTTCCCGAAAGGTTTACGTTTGTCGCTTCCTGCTCCCGCACGCATAAAACGATCGAGAAGTCTGGGCTTTTCTTCAGGATAACCAACGGGAGATACGATAGGCAAAACTTCGTTACTTCTTAACGTAATCTGATTTGCAAAATCACTTTTTTTGAATGTGCCACCCAGCCAGCAGGTTCCCAATCCTAAAGAGGTACAGTAAAGTACTACCTGTTCGAAAAGATAGCCGGCATTCTGGTCCGACAAATCTCCCTGCTCATAAGCCAGAATAAGGTAATCTTTTGCTCCGCTTATCACTCCGTAGGTTCCTAATTTAACCGCTCCCGGTCCGGTATCCAGGCTGATTAGTTCAATCCTTGCTTTACCGTTTAAAGGTTGTGGCAGACTTTTTATATAGTTTTTTATTTTCTCTTTATCTTCCGTATCAAGCGGCTTTCCCGAATAACTGCGGACGGACTTACGTAATTTTATAGTATCGATTATGGTCATTTTATGAGCATCTAATTTATAAGGATTAATACTATTTTCGAATTAAAATAAATCAAATTTATTTTATACAATGCATTTCATACAACCTTATCCAATAAACATATCGATTTGTTCATTCATTACGGATATTTCCCTGCAAGTAACCCTAGTCGATAAATATTGACAATATTACTACTTGTCAGGTACTATTTTATTCAATAATTATTTCATACCTTGTTCTTTCCGGACTGATAGTAATCGCAAATGGAAGTCAGGCCACATTTATCACATTGCGGCTTTCTGGCTAAACAAATATATCGTCCGTGCAGGATCAGCCAGTGATGGGCAACCGGTATCAGGTGTTTAGGAAAATTTTCGGTCAGCTGGAGTTCCACATCCAAAGGTGTCTTAGCATTACTCACAATGCCCAACCTGTTCGCCACCCTGAAAACGTGCGTATCCACAGGCATATAAGGCTGGTCAAAGCAAACGGATAAGACAACATTCGCACTCTTCCGGCCAACACCGGGCAGGGTAAGTAATTGTTCCTGGGTTTGAGGTACTACAGCGCCGTAATCCGAGACCAGCTTCAGGGATAAACCTTTCAAATGTTTAGCCTTACTATTGGGATAAGATACGGATTTGATCATTTCATATATTTCATTTTCAGTAGCCATTGCCATCTTTTCAGGAGTCGGATATTTTTCAAATAAGGGCGGAGTGATCATATTGACCCTTTTATCGGTACATTGGGCAGACAGCACGACCGCTACCAGGAGCTGATAAGGATTTTTAAATTGTAACTCGGAAGCGGCTGCGGGATTATGCTCCTGAAAATATTCAATGATAAAATCATATTGAGCCTGCAAAGCTTGTTTGTTTTTTTTCATCCGGATGAAATTAATCTTCTTTACAAAAATAATAATAATTTCCATTTTCAATTTAAAAACGAGCACTTTAAGTACATTTAAACTATTTTTGTATTTTTGCATGCAGTAACATCATAATCAGGATAAATTCAATCTTAGCATATGAAAAAATTTATATTCTTTTTAGTGGTAATACCGGCTATCATCGTATCCGGAACTTCCTGTAATAAATACGAGGAAACCTACAAGCCCAAAAACAGGATCAGCAAGATCTGGTTCCGTAGCAATGTCGACCTGCCCGACCAGGTTTATACCTATGATAAAAAAGACTTGCTGCAACGAATTGAGCTGAAAAACAACCGGTATTATAATTTTGAATATGATAAGGATAAAAATGTCACCGGAATTACCCATATCAACGAATTCGGACTTACGGAAGCGATAAAACTGGACTATAAGGATAAGTTCGTCAATAAAATCGAATACGTGATCGAAGGTGCCGTGAGAAAAGTGGTTACGTTTACCCGCAGGGATGATAATACGATTGCTTCCATTACGGAAAACTATGATCAGGAATTCTTTAATAATCTTGAAGATATTACCACGTCTTCTTTATATGCTTTTTTTATGGGAGATGACCGGGATGTATTGAAAATCATGGCCGGATCGGGTGCCAAAAACCTTTCTTTGGAAAGTATCACCATGCTTTCCTATGAAACGGAAAATTTCAACATTGTGAAGACCATTACCACGATTCCCGACCTTAACACCATCATTACTTCTGAAATGACTTACGATGAAGGAAATAATCCCTATTACGGACTTCCCTATGTTTACGCAGATCTTTCAGGCTATTCCAGAAACAATAAATTGACGGAAAAAACAACCACCACGATCAACGGGCATCTCCAACCGGTAGTAACCAAAAATTATCAGTACGACTATAACGGAAATGACTATCCCAGAAGGATCATCACCCGTTCAAGCGACAATAATAATATCCCGGTTAATACTTATATACTTTTTGTAAAGGAGTAAAAAACGTCCCACGCTCAAATATCGTCTTATGAGAATCCATAAAGAAGGTTCGGTCCCTATCCTGTCAGTTACTATTTCCAGCATACTCCTGATTTCTCTGTTATTCCTTTTTTATCCGGGAAAAAACCATATTGTCCCTGTTATAGTGACGGTCCTATGTGTGTGTTTCACCTTATTCATTATCCGTTTCTTCCGGGTTCCGGCGCGGGTTATCAACAAAGTAGACAAAGGTGTGATTTCTCCTGCCGACGGTACGGTGATTGCGGTAGAAGAAAGTTATGAAGAGGAATTTTTCAAGGATAATCGTTTGAAGATATCCATTTTCATGTCTATCTATAATGTTCATGTTAATTTCTTTCCATGCGACGGAGAAGTGGAATATGTCAAATACCATCCCGGAAAATATTTCGTGGCCCATTTACCTAAATCTTCCACCGACAACGAACATAATACGGTCGTAGTCAAAAAAAACGAACGGGAAATCGTATTATTCCGGCAGATCGCAGGCTTTGTCGCCCGCAGGATTGTCAGTAAAATCGAAGAAGGCATGGAAGCTGTACAGGGAGAAGAAATGGGCATCATCCGTTTCGGATCAAGAGTGGACGTTTTCCTGCCTTTGGATGTGGAGGTTGCCGTTAAGAATGGAGATAAGGTTACCGCACAGAAAAGCGTACTGGCTTATTTTTAGTGAAAAGTAATCTTTCCATGAAGTTAAGCGTCATTATTGTCAATTACAACGTACAACATTTCCTTGAACAATGTCTTTATTCCGTCTATGAAGCCACACGCCATATAGAAGCTGAAATTTTTGTGGTCGATAACAATTCCGCGGACGGATCTTTAGCCATGCTCCGTGAAAAATTTCCCGATGTGGTACTGATGGCCAATAAAGAAAATGTAGGATTTGCCCGGGCCAATAATCAGGCTTTAGAATTAGCTTCCGGAGAATACGTTTTGTTGCTGAATCCGGATACGCTGGTGGAAAGTGATACGTTTACGAAATGCCTCGATTTCATGGATAACACACCGGATGCCGGTGCCCTAGGCGTGAAAATGATCAACGGAAAGGGAGAATTCCTGCCGGAATCGAAAAGGGGATTACCCCTTCCCCATGTAGCCTTTTATAAAATCTTCGGGTTTTCCAAACTTTTCCCCAAATCGAAAAAATTCGGGTCGTACCATCTCACTTATTTGGATAACAATAAAATCCATTCCGTAGAAGTATTATCGGGAGCCTTTATGATGATCCGGAAAAAAGTACTGGATCAAGCCGGTTTCCTGGATGAGGACTATTTTATGTACGGGGAAGATATCGACCTCTCTTACCGTATCATCCTGAGCGGGTATAAGAATTACTACTATCCTGAAACTAAAATTATTCATTACAAAGGCGAAAGTACCAAAAAAGGGTCCCTGAATTATGTGTTCGTATTTTACCGGGCGATGCAGATCTTTGTCAAAAAACATTTCGCCAAAGCCAATGCACGGGTTTTCGGATGGATCATGAACATCGCGATCTGGCTAAGGGCAGCGGCATCTTTTCTGAAGCGCTTCCTGATGATGGTCTTTCTTCCGCTTATAGACTTTATAGTTATTTACGCCGGAATGCTGATACTTTCCGTTTATTGGGAACATACGGTGCTCTCCATACGCGACAGCCATTTTCCGGACGAATACAGGTTCATCATTATTCCCATTTACATTATAGCATGGATCATCGCCATCGCTTTGTGCGGAGGATATAAAAAGCCTGTCCAGCTTACCAAAACGAATAGAGGAATATTATTGGGAACCATTGCGATACTCATCATTTACGCTTTACTTCCCGAAAGCCTGCGTTTTTCAAGGGCCATTATTATTTTCGGGGCCATGTGGACGATCATTTCGCTCAACTCGATCCGTTATCTCTTTAGTAAATTACAATTTAAAGACTTCGTCATCGGCAGTAAATCCCATTACCGGATTGCTATCGTCGGGGATCTGGAAGAAAGCGAAAGGGTAACGGGACTTACACTTATGGTTAATACCAAAATAGAATATATCGGCAGGATCGTAACGGAACCTAAAGCTGACATATCCGGAAATCAGGAGAATATTCTGGGATCAATAGGACAAATAAAAGAGATCATCCCTATTTTTAACATCCGGGAAATTATCTTTTGCAACAAAAACCTTTCCACCAAACAGATCATCGATCTTATGGATGAACTAAAGGAATTCCGGACCGAATTCAAAATTGCCCAGCAGAATAGTAACACCATAATCGGAAGCAATGCCATTTCCACGCCGGAAAACATTTTTACCTGTCAAAAGAATTCGCTTACACAACGCAGGAGCCAACGGGAAAAACGCCTGTTTGATATGATATCGTCTATCATACTGGTCCTGTTATTGCCGATAGATATTTGGTTCGTTAAGAAAAAAGGAAATTTCATCCGTAACCTTTTTTCAGTATTATCCGGCCGCAAAACCTGGGTGGCTTACCAATACCCGCGAAACGGAAAAAACGGAATATTTAAACAGGGAATCCTTGAACCTACCGATATGTATCCGGTAACACAGGATCAAACCTTAATCGAGAAAATCAACCAATTATATGTCAATGATTATCAGCCTATCCACGATTTTAAAATAATATGGAAGAATTTCAGTATGCTGGGACGGCAATGATGGCGACAAATAATTAATCCTTTTATCAAATAGCATAGATGAAGAAAATATATCCTTTCATTATTTTGAAAGTTATCGTAATTACAGGAATCATACTTACTTTGCCGTATTCGGGGGCATATGCCCAGAATTCACCGGGCGGTAATGTTACGGATGCTCTCTCATTTATAGAAGCGCTGGGTGGCGCAGCTTACGCGGAGAGCACTGAAAACCAGGAAACAATGACCATCAGGATTACGGAAAATATTATACTGGACAATCCTGTTGTGATCCAATCGGGAAATTACGAATTGATCCCGGATGAAGAAAACCGGACTGTATCCGGAAATACCGGCATGGATCATGTGTTCATGGTTCTTGAAAATGCTTCCCTCACGATGGGAAATCCGGATATCGATCTATCCTCATTGATTGTCGACGGCGGAAATCAAAACGGTATCACGGGCGGTTCATGCCTGATCCATAATCTGGGAGCTCTTATCATTCGGGCCAATACAGTGATCCGAAACTTTACGGGACTTTACGGCGCGATACTCAATGACGGGGAGAATGCCAATCTAACCATGTTCGGAGGAAATATTTTAACCAATACCTCAACCGCCGACGGAGGAGCTATCTATAATAAAAGCGGCATTGCAGAAATTTACGGCGGAGAAATATCCGGAAATACAGCCGTGTTAAAAGGAGGAGGTATTTTTAACAACGGTACTTTAACCATCCATAGCGGTAATATTACGTCCAATAATGCTACGGAGGGCGGAGGTCTTTACCTGGATGCCCATAGTTCCGCTACGATTAACGGTGGAAAAATAACGGATAATCAAACAGGAATATTGGTAAATGGCGGCTCTTTGATATTATCAGGTTCACCGGACCTGTCGGGAAATTCTATTTACCTCAAAAAAAATAACTTTATCCATATTGAACGTTTATCCCGGGAAATTCCCAAAATAACCGTAGAGGTAGATGATCCTGAAAGCTGTACCGTTTTAATCCGCGGGAATACATCCCGTCCGCAATTAGATATCCGTGACCTGGAGGAGTTCAGTTTTAATATTCCAGATAGCTTATTCCCTTACCTTTCTGAAGACAAACAAACCATCGTCTTATTCGGCAAGCCGACCGCCACGATTACGGAAACCTGCTACAGCTATTATTCTTCCCAATGGGATTCGACATTTACGGAAAATACTATTGTGCTGGAATATGAAACAGAACCGGAATCATGCGGATCTCTGGTAGAAAACCATATTATCATCAAACAGGATTACAGGGAAACGGAAGAGATTGGAATTTGCAAAGATCAATTACCTTATCTGTATTCGGACACTCTTCTTGCAGATACAGGAACTTATCTACTTACTTACACTGGAACCGAATATTGCGACAGTATCATAATTGTACAATTAAAATTAAGGACGATACAGGATACCGTAAACCTGACAATCTGTGAAAATGAATTACCTTATCTTTATCGGGATAGTTTACTGGCGGAAAGAGGAACTTACCATTTTATTTTGAATGACGGTGAAGCATGCGATACGACGCAAGCATTACATTTGAATGTCGTTCCTTTATCTTTATATTATGATACGTTGCTTGTCTGTGAGAGTGATTTCCCGGTAATTTACGGCGATACTCTATTTGCCGAAAACGGAGACCATCAAATCTTATTGAAAAGAGATTCCGACTGTGACAGCATCATTAATTTGCATATCCATAGCATTCCCGTAATTTACCGGGATACCATAAAACTTTGCACCAAAGAACTTCCCCTCTATTACGGAGACAGTATTTTTAATCGCGCCGGAGATTACGAAGTATCTTTCAATTCCCGTTTTTGTGACAGTATCGTTCGTTTACATTTTCGTGTTTACCCGGAAGTAGAAGAGGATCAATCCGTTTCGCTGGATGCCTGTGATTTTCCTTATTCATTCGGAGACAGCATATTCGAAAATCCCGGAACTTACTTCATAAATCATCATACGACAGAGGGTTGTGACAGCGTCATTATCCTGACATTGAATTTACTTTCCCGATATGATACGGTTACCATTTGCCGTGAGAATCTGCCTTATCAATATGGAGACAGCATCATCACGGCACCGGGAAATTACACGATAACATTTACACCTTCCGGAGAATGCCAATATACCGTTAACCTTACCCTCAGGTTATTCAACCAGGAAAAACCTGTGATTACGGGAGATACGGATCTTTGTATCAGTGATACTTCGGTACTTTCGGTCCTCCATGACCAATACGTTAGTCATCAGTGGAGTACGGGAGAAACTACCGGAAAAATAACGGTACGGACTGCCGGTTCTTACCACGTGACATGCCTTGATGAAAACGGATGTGAAAATTTGTCCGATCCGTTTGAAATTACCAGCAGACTGGAAACCGGCATTACCGGTAATGTAAATATATGCCCGGGAGATACGGCTCATTTATCAGCGTACGGCGGAACATTTTATCACTGGAGCACCCTGGAGGAAACCGCCGACATAAGCATTACGGAAAGCGGAAGCTATTATGTAACCGTAAGCAATAACCCCAACTGTTTTAGCATAAATACCGTAGAAGTAAAGTATTTGCCGGCGCCGGATTTGACCATTACGGGGAATAAACGTATTTGTATCGGGGAGAATACAACGCTTCAGGTTCAGGATACGGCGCCCCTAAGCTCCTTTATCTGGTCAACTAATTCAAGCTCTCCGGCCATAACTATAGAACCCCGCGTAACTACTGTTTATTCGGTAACTGCGACCAACATCCATGAATGTAAAGCAACATTACAAACTACCGTAAAAACGCTTCCTGAAATTACGATCGGGGGGAATACCGTGATCTGTAAAGGGGAAGCAGTCCAATTAACGGCAACTGGCGGTAATCAGTACGAATGGAGTGACGGCCAGATTTCAGAGACAGCTTTATTTTCACCGTTGGTGAGTTCCACCTATCATGTGATCGTTCGCACAGCCGATAATTGTACCGGCAGCAAAACCATCAGGATAGAGGTTAAGGAACTTCCCGAACCGATCATCTTTGGAAACCCGGCCATCACATCCGGAAATCTATATTTATGCCAGGGAGATACGGCTACGCTAACGGCGGATGGAGGCACTGATTATTTATGGTCTACCGGAGAAACAGGAAATATGATCAGGATAACCCGGCAGGGAAGATATACTGTCACTGCTTCGGATGAACATGGCTGTTCCGGCAAAACTTCCGTGATCGTAAACATGAAAAACGCACCTATTCCGCATATCGACGGGGAGCTGTCATTCTGCGAAGGTAACAGTACTGAATTGCGCGCTTCCGGAGGATCCGCTTATCAGTGGAATACCAACGCCACAACTCCGGCGATCACCGTAAGCCAATCCGGACAATATACGGTGACCGTGTCTAACACGGAAGGATGTACGGTTTCTGCCACAGCCCTGGTGACGGTAATACCAAAACCCGTATTTACCGTAACAGGCGACCGGTGGTTCTGTCGCGGAGAATCAACAACGCTAATCGCGAAAGGAACCGGCTGTAATTTCCTATGGGATAATGAAATCCAGGATACCTCTTTAAAAGTGTACCAAACCGGATCCCATACCGTAATCGCGACCAACGAAGCGGGTTGTAGCGCAACAGCCAATATCACCGTCGGCACGATCGATCCTGTGCCATGTGTTGTCCAGGGAAATTTGGATATTTGTGAAGGAGAAACTACCGGGCTGGCTGCTTCCGGCGGTATCGGTTACCAGTGGAGCACCGGTGAAAATTCACCTGTAATCACGGTAAGTAATGAAGGATTATACAGCGTGACCGCTACGGATCTTAACGGCTGCCGTATCGATACATTCGTACGTGTAACGATGAAGCGTTTTTCTCCTGCAATTACCGGAAGACTTACTTTCTGTGAAGGTGATTCTTCCGTACTTACCGTACAGGGCGGGAGTCATTACTCATGGAACAACGGCATTACAGGTAACCGGATACTGGTTAAGGAAAGTGGTATTTATACTGCTACGGTGGAACATGACGGCTGTACCAAGAACATTTCGGTTACCGTAAACGTTGATCCGGCTCCTCAGTTGAATATTAAAGGAAATAACCGGATATGCGAAGACGGGAAAACCTATCTTATCGCGGAAGGGATCGGAGATTATACCTACCGGTGGAATGATAATTCTTCCAAAGACACTCTTCTTGTTTACGAAACGGGAGAATATGGCGTAACCGCCACAAATGACTTAGGGTGTAAAGCGGATGCGAGCATAATCGTTACCCATTACCCTGTCCTTCATGCCGAAATAAACGGAAATACTTCTATCTGCAAAGGAGAGGAGTCGCAATTAACAGCTTCCGGCGGGAGCTATTACCGATGGAACACGAATGCAGAAACTCCAGCTATTAAAGTAACAGAATCGGGAACATACCGTGTCACGGTTTCGGATACTTACGGATGCAGTAAATCTGTTTCGGCAACAGTGACCGTTACCGAAATTATACCACGAATTACGGGAAAACTTTCTTTTTGTGAAGGCGAATCCACCACACTGTTGGCTTCCGGTGGTACCGGATATGAATGGAGTAACGGTAAATCCGACAGGGCTATTGTTATAAGGGAAGGAGGTATTTACCAGGTTACCGTCACGGATCATGGATGCCATGCAGAAACCTCGGCAGAAGTGGTAATGCTTCCTGCCCCGGTCATCAACATTCTGGGAAACCGTACTTTTTGTGCCGATGAATCCACCATATTAACAGCGACCCAAGGAAATTATACCTATCAATGGAACCAGGGTTCTACAAGTAATACGATCACAGTAAATACACCCGGAAGCTATACGGTTACCGTGATAGATGAGCAGGGATGTAAAAATTCGACAACCGCTATAGTGAATACTTTACCCTTACCGACTGCCGTTATTGATGACTTTCCCACATTATGTGAAGGAGAGCAGACAATACTGAAAGCATCGGGAGGTAATACGTATCTATGGAACACGGGTGAAACGAGTCCCTACTTACGGGTAGAGACAATGGGAACCTATACGGTGACCGTCACCGGCTCTAACGGTTGCCATACAACGAAGGAGGCTACGGTGGTGGTAAATTCTCTGCCGGTAATTTTGATTGAGGGAAAACGGGAAATATGCAAAGGGGAATCCGTTACCTTAACAGCTTCCGGAGGAAACTCTTACTTATGGTCATCCGGGCAAAACCATCCTTTTATCACGGTTTACCCTGAAAATACTACCACATACAGTGTTTACGTTAAGGATGTCAATGGTTGTGAAAATATGGAATCCGTAACGGTGGAAGTGAATCTTTCGCCGGAAGTCTACATTAGCGGTGATCCGGGTATATGTGAAGGCGGGAAAACAGAACTCACGGCAAGCCGGGGTGCACGGTATCTCTGGAATACAGGTCAGCAAAACCGTGAGATAGAAGTTACGGAAGCGCAAGAATATTCGGTAAGCGTATATACGGATGAAGGTTGCTACTCTTCCGCTAATATCACCACAACCATCAATCCTCTCCCGGATCTGGCGGTAACGGGAAATACCGTTATCTGTGAAGGCCAACAGACCGAACTTACCGCTTCCGGAGGTTCTTTTTTTATATGGTCTACCGGAGAACAAACGGCTTCTATCATCGTTATGCAGGACGGAGAATATTCCGTAACTGCCTTTAATGATTTCGGATGTGGTGAGAGTACCTCCGTTAATGTCAGGGTTAACCCCCTGCCCTATGTCGAGATTATCGGACAAGATACTATCTGCGAAGGGGAGCAGACAACCTTTTATGCAAGTGGTAATGAGGATTTATCTTATTTGTGGAATACGGAATCCATAACATCTTATATCCCTGTCTCTGAGGCGAATGTCTATTCCGTAACCGTGACCAACGATAACGACTGCAGGTCAACGGCATATAAAACACTGGTTGTAAAACCGAAACCACCCGTAAACATTACCGGAGATTTATCGGTTTGTCCGGGCTTCGGCACCACGCTCACAGCTCATGGTGGATCCGGTTATACGTGGTCGGATGGGAAAACATCTGCAGAAAATATCGTATTTCCGACTAACGGATACAATACATATACCGTAACGGCAACAGGGAGTAACGGATGCAGTGCTTCCGCTTCCGTAACCGTCACTATTCATCCACCCGGACCTTCCTTCACGATCACGGGCCCCACTTCCTTTTGCGAGGGGAAAAACATCACTTTATCGGCTGTCGATGCTGCTTCCGTAGTATGGTCGACCGGTAGTACAACGAAAGATATTGTCGTAGATCAGCCGGGAACATACACCGTAACGGTAAGCAACAGCTTCGGATGCTCATCATCCAATTCCATACAAGTCATAACACTCACGCCACCCATCGCATCCATAGAAGGAGAGACTGAGTTGTGCGACGGATTGACTACGTTGTGGAATGCTTCCGGAGGCACACATTATTTGTGGAGTACAGGAGAACGGACATCCGGTATCGAAATTTCCCTCGGTGGTATTTATACTGTGACCGTAACCGATGATAACGGTTGTTCTTCAACAGAAAGCCGTTCACTCACCATTCTGGAAAAACCTTTGGTTATCATTTCCGGAAATGCGGCATTTTGCCAGGGAGATTCCACTCTTCTTACAGCCGAAAGCGGAAGTGAAAACCGGTATCTCTGGAATACGGGCATCCGGGAAGCCGATATTATGGTAACTAATCCCGGCACTTATACCGTAACGGTAACCAACGAAAACGGATGTTCCGTCGTCGAATCCAGGGAAATAACCATGAATTCCCTTCCTGTCGCATCTATAACAGGAAACACTATTTTCTGCGACGGCACCTCGTCCACTCTTATCGCTTCCGGGGGTATCCGTTATAGCTGGAATACCGGAGAAGAAACGGAAACTATCCGGGTTAACGAAGCGGCTTTATTCTCTGTAACAGTGACCAATGAGGCAGGTTGCAGCGATACCGCTTCGACCCGCACCGACCTGTTGGAAGCGCCTTCAACCGAGATAAAAGGCTTACTGGCAATCTGCCGGAACGATACTTCTATAATTTATGCGGGAGAAGGCCCTTACGATTATTTATGGAATACGGGAGAAGAAACCTCATCCATTAAGATCGCTCCTCAGGAAACGTCAGTTTATTCCGTAACCGTGACCAATGGTGCCGGATGCTCTTCCGTATATTCGGAAACGATCACCGTTCATCCTTCTTACCATATTGAACTGGAAGATGATATCTGCCAGAATCTTCCTTATACCGGGTACGGCTTTTCTTTACCTGTCCAGGATTCCGCCGGAATATTCCGGCATACCAAAGAATTACTCACTACCAGTGGCTGTGACAGTATTGTGATACTCACTTTAACGGTAAAACCCAAACCGGTTTTACAGGAAGAAATTTCCGGTCCGACCATCGTGAATACCGAAGGTCATTACCATTATTCGATAGGCAGAACCCTTTATGCGGAAGGATTCCAATGGAGTATCTCGAATCCCGGATGGACCATTTCCGATAATGGTTCATCCGCCATTACTTTACATATAACATCGAGGGGATCTGGCACTTTAACGGTACTCGCGGCTAATGAATGCGGGTTATCCTCCACATCCTCTTTACAGATAAACTCTTCCATATCGGTAACCGAAACAGATCCGGAAAACGAATATTCCGTCTTCCCGAATCCCGCTACTACTTTTATTCAAATCCATTCTCCTGTTGCCGGGATAGATCCTATAGAAGTGGAGTTAACGGATATGAATGGTAAAAAGGTTAAATATGCGAAAAGTATAAATGATAAAATATACCTTAATATTGCGGACCTATCTTCAGGAACATATATATTAAACATCATCAGGAACGGTCAATTAAAAGGTAGCAGGAAGATCCTGAAATTATAAGTTTACCAGTCTTTGTCCTGTTTCACTTTTTTGCCCGACTGCATTTCCCGCCGTTGGATCTTTTCCTGGGTTTTCCGCTCATTCTGTTGTAAAGCGTCTAATTGCCTTTTATCGGAATTTCGTTGCTGTTGGCCGGCGGCATCTTTTTCCTGCTGTTGCTGGTCAGGTGAATCCTGCTGTTGCGGATGGGATGGCTGCTGATTCCGTCTATTTTGTCCGTCTCCCCCCGATTGCTCCTGACTTTGTTGCTTACCCTTCTGATTTTTCTGTTCTTGTTGTTGGTTGTCCGGGTTTTTCTGCTGTTGCCGCTGTTGGTTTTGTTGTTGGATCAGTTTTTTCCTGGCGTATTCCAGGTTATATTTGGTATCCATATCGGAAGGGTTTAACTTGAGCGCATGCTTGTACGCTTCGATACTCTCCTGATATTTCTCCTGTTTCATTAGTGAATTCCCCAAATTATGGTATGATTGGGAACGGAGTTTGGGGTCTATGGACTGATTTTCGGCAATATTCCTGAAAATCCCGGCGGCATCTTCATATTTTTCCTGCCTGTATAAAGAAGCACCCAGATTATAATTTCCTTTATCATAGTTCTTGTTGGTTTCCATGGATTTCCGGTAATCCACTTCCGCCTGCTGATATTTTGAAGAAGCCTCTTTTAACTTATTCTGAGCTTCTCCCTGATCGAGCTGTTTTCCGCTTTCCATCAGGTCCATGGCATCTCTCCTCAATTTTTCGGCCTCGTTGAATTCCTTATTCCCCTGCCGTATCGCTTTCAATTCGTTGTTAGTTTGTGCTTCCAGGGTATAACCGCCTGCTGAAAATATTAAAATGAATAAAGAGATTTTTGCCGTAACATTCGTATTTTCCATAAGTCTTTTAATCCATTTTGGCTTTACCGAAAATAAAAAAGATTCTATCACCAGTAATATCAATCCGATGGCCAAAGGAATTTGAAAACGGCTCTCATAGCGGGAAAAAGTTACTTCCTCTATATCAGATTTATACATTTTATTAATTTCATCCGTAATCGCTTCAAAACCCATGTTGGCATTATTGGCATGTATGTATACGCCTTTTCCGGCAGATGCGATATCCCGCAGAGAAGTTTCGTTGAGACGGGTCATTACCGTATTTCCATCTTTATCTTTCTTATAAGTGACCGTTCCGTTCCGGTTTCTTATGGGAATAGGCTCTCCTCTGGAAGAACCGATACCGATGGTATGGACCAGAATTCCTTTTCTATTTACTTTGGATGCCATTTGAGTTGCTTCCTGAAAATGATCTTCCCCATCGGATACGACAATGATCACTTTTGAAGTCAGGTCGCTGAGTGTGGAATTATTCTCGTCTGTTTTCTCCGGAAGCATGGATACGGCCGCCAGGTCAAGGGCGGAGGCGATATCGGTCCCCTGTACGTTGATCATACCGGTATTTACGGAATTAATGAACATCTTGGCCGCAGCATAATCACTCGTGATCGGTAATTGCACGAAGGAGGTACCGGCAAAAACCACCAATCCGATTCTATCACCCTGTAAACGGTCCACAAAGTTTGACATCGCCATTTTTGAAGCTTCCAACCGGTTCGGTTGTATATCTTCCGCCAGCATACTATTGGACACATCCATACAAACCATGATATCCACTCCTTTCCGGGTACCTTTTTCAAGCGTACTCCCTACCTGCGGATTCGCCAGCGCCACTATAAAAAAAGCAAGGCAGGTCATCAGCAAAGAGAATTTCAGGTTTTTCATACTTTTAGACCGGGAAGACATCAGCTTCGACAAAATACCCGGCTCACCATATCGGGAAAGACGTTTTTTATCTCTGATATTTAAAATAACATAAAGGATAATCAAGATCCCTATGATCAGTAAACCATATAAGTAGTTTTCATTTTCAAATCTAAACATGCTATATCGGATTTATCTAAAAACTTTTTTAATAATTCCTAAGGATTGATCCTGAATATAAAATACCTGCTCACCAGAAACAATAAAAAGAAAAATAACGCTATCTTCAGAAACGGCTTAAATTCATCGGCCTTATTTTCAAAAGTAGTTTCATTGATAATGGTCTTTTCCATCTGGTCTATTTCATCATATATCTCCTTTAATTTTGCAGCATTGGTCGCGCGGAAATATTGGCCGCCCGTTTCCCGGGCCATGGTTTTCATTAACGGTTCATCAATTTCCGTATTCATGTATACCGGACCGAAAGGTCCCGGGAACGGTGCCTGCCCGTTGCTACCGCAACCGATCGTATAGACCTTAATTCCGAGGTTACGGGCTATTTCCGCGGCTGAATAAGGGTCCATGTAACCCATATTATTAACTCCGTCGGATAAAAGGATAATCACTTTACTTTTGGCATCGCTGTCACGTAAACGGTTAATGGCCGTCCCCAGTCCGTCCCCGATAGCTGTTCCGTCTTCGATCATATCGAACTTTACTTTTTCCAGCAATCCCAGAAGAGTGTTATGATCAGTGGTTACAGGACATTGGGTATAGGCTTCGCCGGCATAAATTACCAAACCGATACGGTCAGTAGGTCGGCCCTGTATAAATTCAGCCGCAACTTTTTTGGTTACACCCAGACGGTTAGGCCTGAAATCCATAGCCTGCATACTTCCCGATACATCCAATGCCAGCACGATATCCACTCCTTCCACCTGGACCTGATGCTGACGGAATGCCGATTGCGGACGCGCAAGTGCCACCACGATAAATATAA
>ERZ809224.980-NODE-980-length-22917-cov-6.693509_pt1 | contig 22917 bp, 21 predicted proteins | sample MGYA00520513_ERZ809224 | MGnify/ENA primary metagenome ERZ809224 (study PRJEB31576, sample SAMEA3212658) | Homo sapiens | biome: human-gut; feature: human gut; material: fecal | place: Sweden | collected 2012 ... | reverse complement strand
ATTAAAGATGCAATTTCATTTAATATGTATGGTATAGTATCTTTTACATATTCATACCCCTTTGTTTTTACAATAATTATATATGTAACTTGTATACCAAATGAAATAAAAAATAATAATGTTGAAATAATTCCAAATATCTTTTTTATTTTTTTTAATTTTTTTCTTCTTCTTTCTTCTACATTTTTATATTTTTCAATTGCATCTTTAATAACTCTATCTACATCTATTTCTTCTTTTTTTCCTATCTCTGCATTTAAAAGCTCTGATGATGTAATTCCAAATACATCTGCCAATGAATTTATCATTGTTATATCTGGAAAGCTTAATCCCCTTTCCCATTTTGATACAGCTTTATCTGTAACATTTAGTTTTTCTCCTAGCTCTTTTTGAGTTAGATTTGCTTTTTTTCTTAATTCTTTTACAAATTTTCCAAACTTTTGATTATCCATTTTTATAAATTCCTTTCGTTTTTTAATAAAAATGTATACCTTTTGTTAAAATTTAGCAATCGACTGTTGGTAGAATTTTTATTTTTTGCATATTTTACACTAAATCCAAAATTTAACCAATATGCTAAAGTTATCAATTTGGGCTTTTTTATTTATCATATACATCTCTTCTATGTCCTATATTTAATATCAAAATTATGATTTTTTCATCCTCTATTTTTGCAATTAGTCTATAATCTCCTACTCGATATCTCCATTGTCCTAATCTATTTGCTTTTAAGCATTTTCCATGTTGTCTTGGATTAGTACAACCTTCAAGATTTTTTCTTATCCATCCTAATATAAGTGCTGCAATGTGTTTATCTATTTTTTTTAATTGTTTTTTTGCCTCGTCTGTAAATAATACTCTATACGTCATTTTAAATCCAACTCCTCTTCAACCTCATCTAAAGTATAAGTTTTTGGATTATTTTTATATTCTTCAACTGCTTTTTCATAGCATTTTAAGTCATATTCATCTTCTATTTTTTCCATTACTGCATTTCTTATTAAATCTGATAAAGATATATTTTTTAGCTCCGCATATTTTTTAATAATTTCTGTATCTTCATCATTTAATCTTACTGAAATAGTCATATTATCAACCTCCTCTCTGTAATACATTGTATTACTTTTATCTCTTTTTGTCAATAATATTCTAACTATAAAAAATGTATTTATACCAAATTAGACAAAGCTGAATTTTTTATTTAATGATATTTTGTCTTTAATGCTACTATTTTATCTCCTCGAATTATACTTGTATGATGTTATTTTCGTAATATTTTTAATTTGAAATTTTGGCAGAAGTGCCAAGAATAAAATAATTGTAAAAAAATTATTTGTGTTTATTTTTGTATAATTATATACTTTATTAGTTGTATTTTCAATAAAAATCGTATACTAAAATTTGACATTTTTCTGTGAAATAATTGCATTGATAAATAAATATAAAAACAGGAAAAAGCATTGTTTATTTTTTCCTGTTTTCATATTTATTTAGTTTGAAATATTTTTCTTTCACGTTATTATTGCTTATATATGTTTTATTATTATTAGATATCGAATTTTGACTTTGCTCGTTATCATTTTTTGACCTAAAATATTATTTTATGTCTTCAGTAAACTAATTTTATCGCTTCTTTTTTGCCATTTTTATACTACTTATTATAATTGGTTTTGGAATAAATACACTAAAGTAACTTTGAAGTATTTTTGAAATGTGTTTTGTAATTTTAAAATTTATAATAAAGTTTAGTTTTTGAGCCAGGAAAGCAATTATACAAATTTTGTGTACCATACAAATAACAAGCTGTTCGGTATATTATTTGGGTATTGCATCTGTTCTAAAATTTCCATATAATAGGGAGCAAATGCTTATAATGTGCTTTTTGTTTTCATTCTTGAATCGATGTTACAATACCATTTTCAAAATAAATATATCTGTAATTTGAATATACCCATTGTTCTCTTATTCCATATTTATTCGTTGTTTTATTAATTTTTTGTGGATTACCCCATGTACTATTTTTTATCTCTGAAGCAGACATCCCAATCGCTGGCACTTTTTTTATATCTTTTTCTTTTGGTTGAACTGTTTCATTAATTTTTTTTATTTTCATAGTACTTGAGGAATAACTAGATTTTTTCTCATAAGACAATTCATTTTCTCCAGTATAGTACATCTTGATTACTGCATTTTCCAAATTTTTAGATTCTTCTTCTGAGTTAAATATATATATAATATTTTCTGCCAGTTTACAATAATAAGTATCATATGTATAGTTAGCAGTCGAATTACTATATGTATTATAGCACATATTCCCGTTGAATATCCAACTCCATGTAACATCGAAATCACCTAAATCATAAAAAAGAGAATTAATCCAAGTTCCATCCAATTTATGTGTATAATTTAATTGATTTAAAAGTTGTATAGAATCTTTATGGTCCCCAATACTTTCTAGATATTGTTTTGCTAATTTATAATTACTATCATAATATTTTAAAGCTAACTGATATTTAATTTCATCTGCATAATCTTCATCAGCTTCTAATTCTAAAAGATCATTTAAAGCTTCATTACTTAATAATGTTAAATTTGTATATAATTCATTATCTTTCTCAATATTATATTTATTTGCCACTGTCTCTCTTAAATAATCTGGTAATGTATAATTCTCATTATTTTTTTTCAGACCATTATTATACAAGTAGCTATCTTCTCCCACATGGAAGATAACTTTGTACTCATAATATTTGCCATTTATCTCTGAGCTAATCTTTGGATAAATTTTTTTTACTTTTTGTTCATATGAATCCCAACATAATCTAATTTTTTCTGTTTCTTTTTCTATTTTACTACTCTTTTCATAATATGATAAATCGTTAAAACTTTCATCAAATTCAATATTTATCATTTGATTATATTTACCATTAAAATATATTTTTTTATAATACTGATTTTCACTTAATACTGCTTCTATAATATCCCCTTTTAAACCACTTTTATATATCATCAATCTTACTGGCTTTATTAATAATATGCATATTATTATAACGCCAACTAATACTATACTCACTATATATTTCTTTCTCATAATATCACCTTTTTTATTTTATATTATTCTTATATTTTTATTATACTAGGATTGTTCTTTTATATGTTTGTTGCGTTAACCAATTGATTTATATTTTATTATTTTATTTTTTATTTTACTATAATTTGGCAAATTTTTTTAAGCCATATATTACTAATCAATATTTTTACTAATAATAATCTTATTATATCTATAACTTATCCAACTCCTCCTCAGGCAGAATTTTTAATAATTCTAATGCAAAATCTAATGTCTGATTTATATCTCTAAACTCATATTTCCCCTGATTAATAAATCTCTCTTCAAATTGCTCGCCAAATTCAAGATACTTTCTATCAGTTTCAGTTAAATCCGCTTCTCCTAATACTTTTGCTAGAGCTCTTACATCTTGTACTTTTGAATAAGAGGCAAATATCTGATCTGAAATTTTACTATGATTATCTCGTGTTATTCCTTTACCAATTCCATCTTTCATTAATCTTGATAAAGAATCTAGTATGTTAATTGGCGGAGTTATTCCTTTTTGAGCTAAATCTCTGCTTAATACTATTTGACCTTCTGTTATATATCCAGTAGTATCTGGTATAGGATGTGATATATCATCATTTGGCATTGTTAAAATTGGAATTTGTGTTATAGATCCTTCTTTTCCTTTTATTTGACCAGCTCTTTCGTATATAGAAGCAAAATCACTATATAAATATCCTGGATATCCTTTTCTACTTGGAATTTCACCTTTCAATGTAGAAATTTCTCTTAAAGCTTCAGCATATGCAGTCATATCAGTTAATACAACTAAAACTTGCATATCAAGGTCAAACGCCAGGTACTCAGCACATGTAAGAGCTAACTTTGGAGTTAAAATTCTTTCAATAGAAGAATCATTTGACAAATTTTCAAACATAACTACTTTAGAAAGAACACCATTTTCTTTAAAGCTCTTTTTAAAAAACTCAGCTGTTTCATACTCAGCCCCCATTAAACCAAACACAATAGCAAAATTTCCAGAATCTGTTATATCAGACTGTCTAATTATTCTTTCAGCAAGTTCATTATGATTTATTCCACTACCAGAAAAAATAGGCAATTTTTGTCCTCTAATTAAAGTCATAAGTCCATCAATTGTAGAAATACCAGTTTGAATAAAATTTCTAGGATATTTTCTAGAAACAGGATTAATAGAGCTAGAATTAATATCGCGTTTAATGCTACCTTCCAACTCACCTAAATCATCAATTGGATTACCAGTTCCATCAAAAATTCTACCAAGCATGCTAGGAGACAATTTTAACTTTAATGGCTCACCCATAAAAGTAGTACTAACATCTGATGTATCAATACCATTTGTTCCTTCATAAACTTGAATAGTAGTTATATCATCATCCAATCTAATTATATTACCAATTCTCGTTTCTCCATTTTTTAAAACCAAGGTAACCTTCTCCTCAAAAGAAACATCTTTAGGAGTTTTAATAAACACCAAAGGTCCATTAATAGAATCCAAACCAATATACTGAATTTTCAATAAAAACACCTGCCTTTTTAAAATAATAGATAATTTTTTATTGTAGAGTAGGAAAAGTGAATGTATATATTAAAATGCAGTGACGCGCAGTTTGGGAGTAACATAACTACCTCTATGGTAGTCAGTATTTCTTACTTAATTTAAGTACAAACATTGTCACGAAAAGACGACCAGTAAGGAACGGAATTTTAATATATACATTCACTTTTCCGGCTTATTTAAGGCACATAAAATCATATATGTTCCACATACTCCTCTTCCAACTTCTTAAGCCTATTTTTAATTTTCAAATTCAAATCACTAAACTTCCCAATATCATCATTAGCCACATTATTCTTAAGCTTAACATACTCCTCAAAAACTCCCAACTTCTTAATCTCGGAAAGAGGAATCCTCTTATCAATTAACTTCAAAGACCTATCATAAATCAAAATTATAGTCTGCATCATTTTAAACTGCTTAATAAGGGGAACCTGACTATCAATATCAGACATAGCATTTTGCTGTAAAAATCCGAACTCTTATTGCTTTGGCAACTTCCAAAGTAAGTCTTTTACTATCAGACAAAACATCTTGTCCTACAACTCTAGCAATTTCTAATAACTCATTTTCTTCTTCCAAAATAGAAACAACCCTCTGTCTATAATCAAAAAACTCAACATCAACATTTTCTTCATACCAACCTTGTAAATTGTCAATATACTCACTATAACTAATATTCCAATTTACAGCAGGATAATGTCTTGAATATGCTAAATCTCTATCTAATCCCCAAAAAGTATGAACAAACCTCTTAGTATTTTGAGTAACAGGCTCTGAAAAATCTGAACCTTGTGGTGAAACAGCTCCAATAATTGTAACAGATCCCATTTTACCACTGTAACTTTTTACAAGACCAGCTCTGCCATAAAATTCAGAAAGTCTTGATGATAAATAAGAAGGGAATCCTTGTTCAGCTGGCATTTCTTCTAATCTACCAGAAATTTCTCTTAAAGCTTCTGCCCATCTAGATGTCGAATCAGCCATAATGGCAACATCAAATCCCATATCTCTATAATATTCAGCAATTGTTATACCTGTATAAATTGATGCTTCTCTTGCTGCAACAGGCATATTAGAAGTATTTGCAATAAGAACAGTTCTTTCAATCATAGGCATACCTGTTCTTTTATCAATCAACCTTGGAAATTCTTCCAAAACATCGGTCATTTCATTACCACGCTCACCACAACCAATATATACTATAATATCGGCATTACTCCACTTTGCAAATTGATGTTGAAGCATAGTTTTTCCAGTTCCAAATCCTCCAGGAATCATACCTGTTCCACCTTTAGCAATAGGAAAAAGAGAATCAATTACTCTTTGACCTGTAACTAATGGAGTATTTGTAACTAATCTTTCTTTATATGGTCTTGGTTTTCTAACAGGCCATTTTTGCATCATAGTTAGCTCTAAAATTTCTGTTTCAACTTTAATTTTAGCAATTGTATCTGTTACTTTGTATTCTCCTTCATTAGCAATTTCAATAACTTCACCCTGGACATTATAGTAATTCATAATTTTGTGTATTATTAACTTAGTTTCCGGAACTTCACCAATTATAGTATTAAACCCAACTTTATCTCCTATCAAAACTTTAGGTCTAAAATGCCATTTTTTTTCTGTACTAATTCCTAATGCTTTAGTACCTCTTTTTAAAAAATCTCCATCTGTTTTTCTCAAAGCTTCCAATGGTCTTTGTATACCATCAAAAATATTACTCATAAGTCCAGGACCTAAAGTAACAGATAAAGGAGCCTCTTCACTTATTACATCCTCACCAATTTTTAAACCAGTAGTATTTTCATACACCTGAATTGTAGCTACATCTTTATTAATTTTTATAACATCACCTAAAATCTGCTCTTTTCCAATATAAACAATATCATGCATAGCAAAGTCGCCCTCACCCTTTGCTAGTATTACCGGACCATTTATAGAAACAATTTTTTTAATTTGCAAAACTAATTACACCTCAATTCTTCTCTTTTTTTACTATGTAGAGTAGGATATGTGAATATATATATTTCACATATCCGGCCTATTTTAAAGCACTACTTCCTTAGCCTAATAATGAAAATTTTTCATCCAAATTACTCTTTAAAGTATTATCAACCTCAACACCTAATTTATCATTTTTAACCTTACAACCACCAATAAAACAATCATCTAATTGCCCTATCTGAAAGTTATACTTATTCAAAACTTCAAAATATTTTTCACTATCTTTTTTAGTAACATATATTACCGAAGTGCTATCATTATCAACAACTTTTAAAGCATCATTTATATTTTTTACCAAATATTGCACATATTCTTGCCTATCAGTAAAAACTTGTAATCTTTTTACTATTTCATCTTTTAATTCTCTATTAATTATATCTTTTACATTTTGAATGCTCTTTTTACATTCCACCTCATATTCAAATAAAGATTTATTATATTCTTTTACAACCTTTTCACATTGCTTTTTATATGCAACTTCTTGTTTTTTTATATATTCTTCAAGCTCTGTTTCTATTTGCTCTTCTATTTCGTTATTTATTTTTTCATTTAATTTTTCAGCATCTATTTGAGCTAATTTTTCACAACTTTGCTCAAATTTTTTTATTTTATCATCTATATTCATAAGGGTAAAATCCTCCAGTTTAAATCTTAACTATTAAAGGCAAATTTTTATTATTTTTTATATAATTTAATTTTTCTTTTCCCATTTCATATATTTTTTCTGTTACTATTAAAATACCAATTTCTTTATTTTTTACGACTTTTTCTATTTCTAAATCTACATCATTTTCGTTTTTTATTATTACTGATTTTATTCCTGCTAATTTTAATCCGCACTGCTGTATCTATATCATCACTAATACAAAACATCTTCATGATTTTTCTGCCTTTCTTTCAATTATTTAGATTTTGCTTAATATCATTATGGAAATTATAAGACCATAAATTGCAATACCTTCTGCTAAACCCGCAAATATAACTGTTTTACCTAATAGACTGGGATTTTCGCTTATTGCTCCAACAGCACTTGATGCAACAACTGCAACTGCTATACCAGATCCTATTGCAGCTAAACCCACTGCAAGAGCTGCTGCTATCATTCCAATCCCTTTATCTTTTGAGCTTTCTTGATTTTCAGTATTTGAACCATCTTGTGTTGTTGTTAAAGTTGTTACTTCTGTCTGATTTACTTCATCTGCTTTAGAAATACATAATCCTCCTATACATATAATTAAACTCAATACAATTATTAAACTTAATTTTAAAATTATTTTTTTCATTTTTATTTCATCCTTTCTTTTTTAATTACAGTGCAGTACAAATAATAAGCCGTTCCAAAGGAATTATATTATAAAAAATTCCGTTCCTTACTGGTCGGCAGGCGAAAGTATGAGGAATATATGATTTTGTGCTTTAAAATGTGGACTGGCTGTGAAGTTCTATGGCTCCCAAGCTGCGCGTCACTGCATTTTTTATAATATAATTCCTTTTACACTACTCTATATTTCTATTGAACTGTAACCTTTTTTATCTATTTTTTTACTCTTCAACTTGTTTTCTGATTGATTCAAATTCTCGTCCATTTCCCTCATAAAATCTACTAAATAATTCGTAATATTCAAGTCTTAAAACTTGAATTCCTACTATTAAACCTTCTAACACAATTACTATTATATTTCCTATTATACCAATAACTATGTTCCCCACACCAGATGCCATATCTGCTAACAAGTATACTGCCATACATAATCCGCACATGGTTTATTGCAAAAGCTGCTAATCTTAAAAATGATATAGTATTACTTGCAAATGATAAAGCCATTTCTATAATTTCAAATATTTTTTCAACCATCGGTGTTTTTATATTTTCCTTTTTCTTTTCTATTTTAGAAGATATTGTATCTCCAAATAAAATTAATAATATTAAGACAATTGCTATTATAACTAAACAATTAATTGGTATTAACATTTTACCTTGCATAAAATATACCGCTATATCTGCTAATATTAAACCATATAATAAAAATCCTGAAATTCCATTTTTGTCAAATAACCATTTTTTTAAATCTCTGTTTTTTATTCCATTAACAATATTGAATATCATTGCAACTAATATAAATATACTTCCAACTGCAATTCCAGAAATTAACATTGTTTGTATATTCTCCATTGGACTTATTAATACCTGTTTTATTATACCTTCTTTTCCAAAAACACTACCATATAAAAAACCAAATATTATTGAAGATATTCCTCCTATTGCAAGTACAGGCCCTAATGACATTTTCTTTTTTGCTAAAATTAATCCTAAAATTAATATGACTATACCATGTCCTACATCTCCAAACATAAATCCAAACATTATAAATGCTGTTATTGCAACTAAACCTGTTGGATCTACCTCTTTTGAATTTGGAACGCCATACATTTTTACTAGTGTTTCAAATGGTTTATATATTTTTATATTTTTTAGTTTTGTTGGTGATTGTAATTCTTCTTCATCATCTATGATGTCACAATCTAAATTTTCATAATTAGATATTATATTTTTTATATCTTCTAAATTTTCGTTTGAAACCCATAGCACTATATAAAAAGTTCCATTTTGATCATGTACTATATATTTTTTTAACATATTTACATTTTCATAAACCAATAGTTGCTTATACAAACCACTTATTAATTCTTTACTATCTAACTTCAAATTTCGTAATTTTCTTTTTTCTTCTTCTAGCTCTAAAGAGTTATTTTTTATATTCACTTCTATTTGTTTTATATATTCATCTGGAGTTCCTTTGGCATCTTTTGGAAGCCATATTCTTTCAAAATCTTGTACATTGAAAAAGCTATCGACTTTACCTATAAATTCTTCTGTTGTTAAATATAGTATCCATGTATGTTCTTCTTCTCTTTTTAGTTCAAAGAAAATTACATCCATATTTTCTATTTTTTTGTTAATTTCTTCTAAATTTTTAGTTGGCACTATACCATATCTAAATTTCATATATTTGAAATCATACAAATTTTCTATTTTAGAATCAACTGTAACTAAATTTTTTACAATTTCATATTCACTTTTTATCGAATCATTTTTATTTTCTAACTCTTTTGACTTGCTTGTAATTTCATTATATTGATTACTTATATTATCGATTTTTTCTTTTATCTCATCTATTGAATCTATAATATTAAAATTCCAATAATCTTTATCTTTTTCTATTTGTAATTCATCTAATAATTTTTCACATTTTTTTATATATTCTTTTATTGTATAATCATAATTAAAATATTCTAGTTTCCAACCTTTTTTATATACTCTTTTTGCATCTTCTATTTGTATATCTAAGTTTAGTAAGTTTTTTGCCAAAAACTTTTCTAAATCTGTATCTTTACCGGTTATGCTTAAGAGCTTCATTTTTTCAACCGCCATTGTTTTATCATTCCTCCTAAGTACATTGTTTTATTAGGTTAAACTAATAATTTCTTAAGTAGTCTGGTTTTGTCTATTCCATAACGTACTGCTTCTATTATGCTTATAATATCATTATTTTCTAGCTCTACTAAATTTAAATAAGCATATACGCAATTTATACTTAATAAATTTGATTTAAAGTTTTTTATATACAATTTTTGTAGGTATTTTTTGGTTTTACATTCTAAATCATATATATCATCTGAAGCTAATTTCGAATATTCTGTATTTTTTAATACTTCATTCATTTCATTTAGATTTTGTGCCTTTATTAATGATGTAATTTCACTTTTTTTAAGAAAATAATTTATATCTATTATTGATTCCTTTATTTTTTCTTCTGGGAATTTGTAGTATTGTTTCATTCTGTAAATCCATAATATATTTATAAAATCAATTTTTGTTCCAATCATTTTCTCTAATTTTTTATTTCCTGCTGAGTTATATAGATTTTTTAAATATAGCTTGTCTAATTCATTGTCTATATCAAAAATATTAAAATTTTCTTCATCATTGTTAAAATATTTTTTTAATATTTTTTTATATTTTACTTTATCTACTATTTTTAATATTTCATCAGTAGTTTTTACTGATTCTAATCCTTTTAAATTATCAAATATATTTTCTGTCCAGACTTTTATATTTTCATCAAAATCATTTTGTGAATAAACTAATTTTATCGAATTTTTTATGCATTTTATTTCATATTTAGATATTAAAATATCAAATATTCTTTTATCGTTTTTATCTAAATATTTTACTATTTTTTCTATATTATATATAATTTCTAAATTTAGCAATTTTTCAATTTGCTCTCTATCTGCATTTTCGTCAATTGTTTTTAAATTAGTATTTTTATTTTTTAAAATTGCTACTGCACTTTTTAAATTATTTTGCTTGCATAAATCTAAAATATCATCACTTTTTAATCTTTTAGCATACATTCCCTTTAACTTTGCATTTATACTTGGATATTTAATTGCAGAAATTGGCATTATAAATTTCCATCCTTTCTAACTATATATAAATGACTTTATTTATGTTAGTACCCCTCTAATTATTTCTTCTATTTTTTCGTTTTTTTTCAGATTGTATTCATTTTGTAGCTCTTCTATTATTTTTTTTGAATTTTGTTTTATTTCTTCTTTTTTTTGATTTGAATCTTTGTCACATTCTGATTTTAAAAAGTTAATTTTATATTTATATTTTGCATTTATTTCTGATTTTCTTTTTTCTAATTCTATTGTTATATAGTTTTCTAAATTATCTTCTTTTTCTTGACATTCGCTTATTATTTTTTTTGATTTTTTGTCAATGTCTACTAATTGTTCAATAGTTTCTCTCATTTGTAAAAATCTCCTCTTTAATTTTCTTTATTATACATCTATTATTTATTTTCTACAATAAAAAAATACATTTTTGTTGAATGTTGAATGGGAACGGAGCAAAAAATTAAAGTTGTCATAAATCTTTGTTCCTATTGAACTATTGAATCTTATGACAACTTTAATTTTTTGCCCCGTCCCCAATTATTAAATATTCTTCAATTTACTTATCGCCAATCCATCTCCTACTTCTAAAATTTCAGTATCTAAAGCAGGATTTTCTGTTGTTTCTTTTATATATTCTCTTAAATTTCTAACTGCTGTACGTTGTTTATGTTTATTGTAATCACTCATTACATATCCTTTATACAAAATATTATCAGCTATTATAATACCGTCACTATTTAACATTCTTAGTGCTTCACTTAAGAAAAATGGATATTTCCCTTTTGCTGCATCTATAAAAACAACATCATATTTTTCATTTAGTGTTGGAAGAATTTCTACTGCATCACCTTCGTGTAAAATTATTTTATCTGCTACTTCTGCATTTATAAAATTGTTTTTAGCTTCTGCAATTCTTTCTTCATCTCGCTCTATTGTATCTATAATTCCTTCATCTGCTAAATATTCTGAAAAACATATTGCAGAATATCCTACAGCTGCACCTATTTCTAATATTCTTTTAGGTTGTTTTTCTCTCAAAATTCTTGCAATTACCTCTAATGTATCATCCATTATTATTGGTATATGATCTTCTAATGCTTTTTCTTTTATTTTTTCTAATTCTACCTTGTTCATATTAAAATTCCTTTCGAAAAAGTGGAAAAGAGAGTTACCTCTTTTCCACTTTTATTCTATCTCTCTAAATCATCTTGATTCTGCTCTCTATATGTTTTTTTACAAAAATGTTCAATAGTCTTTAGTGGGTCGTATCCTAGTTCCATTTTCATTTTAGCACCTAATGTTTCATATATTTCTTGTGAAGTATATCCTCTTGAGTTAAGAGCTTTTATCACCTTTACCCATTTATTTTTTAGTGCCATTCTTCTATATCTTTCATTATCTTTAGCATCTTTTATTATAGCTTCATTTACACCAACTCTATATCTCCTGTATCTATCAATTTCTTCACGAGTCATTGAATGATTAGGCATGTAACACTTTCCCCCTTAATACTATTTTACTCTTCTAGCTTCTCTTTCACGAGTTTTACTATCCAAGATTATCTTTCTTAATCTAATATTTTTTGGAGTAACTTCTACTAATTCATCTTCTGCAATAAATTCAATTGCTTTCTCTAATGACATTTGTAGTGGTGGTACTAATCTAAGTGCATCATCAGAACCTGAAGCTCTTGTGTTTGTTAAGTGTTTTTCTTTACATACATTTATTGCAATATCTTCATTTCTAGAATTTATACCAACTATCATACCTTCATATACTTCTACTCCTGCACCTATTAATAGTTCTCCTCTTTCTTGTGCATTGTATAATCCATAAGTTACAGATGTTCCTGGTTCAAATGCTACTAATACTCCTCTTGTTCTTGATGATATTTCACCTTTGTATGGTTCATATCTGTCAAATACACTGTTCATTGTTCCTTCACCTTTTGTATCTGTTAGGAATTCTGTTCTGTATCCTATTAAACCTCTTGCTGGGATGTCAAATTCTAGTTTTGTATGTCCTGCTTCTGCTGGTTCCATATTATTCATTTCTGCTTTACGTCTTCCTAGCTTTTCTATAACTGTTCCTATTGAATCATCTGGTACATTGCAAACTAATTTTTCTATTGGTTCACATTTTACACCATCTATTTCTTTAAATATAACTTTTGGACGAGATACTAATAGTTCAAATCCTTCTCTTCGCATTGTTTCAATTAATACAGATAAATGTAGCTCTCCACGTCCACATACTTCAAAACTATCTGCTGAATCTGTTTCTTTTACACGTAGACTTACATTTCTTTCTAGCTCTTTAAATAATCTATCTCTTATATGTCTTGATGTAATAAATTGTCCTTCTTTTCCGGCTAATGGTCCATTATTTACACTAAATGTCATAGAAACCGTTGGCTCATCTATATCTACAAATGGAATTTTTTCTGGATTATTTAAATCGCATATTGTATCACCAATATTTATATCTGCAATTCCTGATAATGCAACTATATCTCCAGCTTTAGCTTCTTCAACTTCAACTTTTTTAAGTCCCATATAAGTAAATAATTTTGCTATTTTTCCTTGAGCTACTTTGTCACCAGATTTGCATATAGAAATTGGCATACCATTTTTTATAGTTCCTCTTTCAATTCTTCCTACTGCAATTCTTCCTAAATAATCATCATAATCTATGTTTGATACTAGCATTTGAGCTGTTCCGTCCATATCACAATTTGGCGCATCTATTGTATTTATTATTGTATCAAAAATACAGTGAACATTATCAGACTCATCTTCTAAATGCATTTTTGCAATTCCATTTTTTGCTGATGCATAAATTACTGGAAAATCTAATTGTTCATCACTTGCATTTAATTCAATAAATAGCTCTAAAACTTGATCAACTACTTTTAATGGATTTGCTCCTGGTCTGTCAATTTTGTTTATTACTACTATTGGTTTTAAATTTAATGCTAAAGATTTTTTTAGAACTTCACGAGTTTGTGGCATTGGTCCTTCAAATGCATCAACTAATAATAAAACACCATCAACTGTTTTTAAAACACGTTCAACTTCCCCTCCAAAATCAGCATGTCCTGGTGTATCTACTATGTTTATTTTTACATCATTATACATAACTGATGTATTTTTAGAAAGAATTGTAATTCCTCTTTCTTTTTCTATATCATTTGAATCCATTACTCTTTCTGCAACTTGTTCATTTGCTCTAAATATATGACTTTGTCTTAGCAAAGCATCTACTAATGTTGTTTTTCCGTGATCAACGTGAGCTATTATAGCTATATTTCTTATATTTTTGTTATTCATTTTTATTACTCCTTTTATATTCAATTATTTTTATTTATAGTCATTTAGATGGCAGACATCTGAACTATATGCCTGCCTTATTTTATATAATTTATCTAACGTTTACAGAAATATTATTCTGATAATTCATTACTTGTTCCTTCAAGCTCTCTTATTGATAGCTCTATTTTTTTATTTTCTTTATCTATGCTTATTATTTTTGCATTAACTTTTTGTCCTATTTTTAGGACTTCATCTGGTTTTGTAATTCTTTTTTCGCAAATTTGAGAAATGTGTACTAATCCTTCTATTCCTTTTTCAATTTTTACAAATGCTCCAAATGGAACAAAGTTTAATATTTTAACATTTACAACATCTGATACTTTATATTTTTCATCTATCTTATCCCATGGATCTGGACCTTTTTTGTCATATATAAGTTTAATTCTTTTATTTTCTTTATCTACTTCTTTTATTTTTACTTTTACTTCTTGACCAACTTCTAATATATCTTTTGGTTTTTTATCTCTTTCCCATGTCATTTCTGATATATGTAATAATCCTTGAACAATTCCATCTATATCTATAAAAGCTCCATATTCACTTATACTATTTACTGTTCCTGTATATGTTTTTCCAACTTCTACATTGTTCCAAAATTCATCTGTCTTTACCTTTTTTTCTTCATCTGCAATTTGTTTTATTGATCCTATTATTCTATTCGTTTTTGGATTATATTCTATTACTTTAAATCTAACTTCTTTTCCTTTATAAGAATGTGGATCTTCGTTTCTATTTATTGCAGACAATGATAATGGTATAAATATTTTTATTGTATTAAAACTAACAATTAGTCCTTTATCACTTACTTCAGAAACAATAGATTTAAATATTGATTCGTTATTTATTTTACTTTCGAACTCTTTTTTATCAATTTCACGTCTTGCTTTATTATAAGATAATAATACATTTCCTAGTCCATCATTTAGTTTTAATACAACTACTGTTATTCTATCACCAATTTTGAATTTATCTTCTACTTTTTCATTAGCATCTAAAAGATATTCATTAACTGGTATTATACCATCTGCCTTATATCCTATATCTACAAATATTTCTTTTTGAGCAGTTATTTCTATTACAGTTCCAGTAACAGTTTGCCCTATTTTTATCTCTTTTAATGTTTGATTTAATAATTCTTCAAATGTAATATTTTCATTAATATTTTCCATAAATTTTTTACCTACCTTAATATTTTTTTATTATATATTATTTATCTTTATTTGTCAACATAACTACGTTATCCATAATAATATTAGTTACTTTTTCTAATGCTTCTTTATCTTTTTCTTTTCCGTAGTATTCAGAAAAATCTAAAGGTTCTCCAAAAACTAATTTTACTTTAGTAAAAGGTTTAAATGAACCTTGTATTCCAAGTGGTATAACTTTTGTTCCTGTTTTTAAAGAAAAAAATGCTGCTCCACTTTTTGCTTTTAAATTTTTTTCCATTCCTTTTCTCGTTCCTTCTGGGAAAACCCCTAATATGTCGCCATTTTTTAGTGCCTTTAATGATCTTTTCATTGATTCAATATCATTTTTTTCTCTATTTAATGGTATTGTATCAGCTAATTTAAGGGCCCAACATAAAGCTCTATTTTTAAACATACTTTCTTTACAAATAAATCTTACTTTTCTTTTACAACCACATACAACAGCTAAAGCATCCAACATATTTACATGATTTGCACAAATTATATAAGCTCCTTCATCAGGTATATTTCTTTCATTTACTTTTTTTATTCTATATACTATTTTATAGAAACCATAATATATTACTTTTTTTGTTAAAAATAATTTAAATCTTTTAAATGGTGTATCTTTAGTTTCTTCATAAACTTTTTTATCTAATTTTTCTTCCTTTTGTTTTCTTTTTATTATTTTTATAATTTCTTTTGTTGTTTGCTTTATTGTCATATTAGTAGAATCAAGTAATATTGCATCTTCTGCAATTTTTAATGCTCCAAATTCCTTGTTTTTATCATTTTCATCACGTTTTTTCATATCTGATAAAACTTCTTCATATGTTGATTCAATATTTTTTTCTTGATTTTGTTTAAATCTTCTTCTAGCTCTTTCTTCTACATCTGCATCTAAGTATATTTTTACATCTGCTTTTGGAAATACTACAGTTGTTATATCTCTACCTTCCATAATTATATTTTTGTTTTTTGCCATGTTCCTTTGTAAATCAACAAGTTTTGTTCTTACTTCTTTAATAGCAGACACTTGTGATACTTTTTTTGTAACTTCTATACTTCTAATTTTTTGAGTAACATCTTCTCCATTTAATAATACCTTTTGATTTTCATCTTCTAATTTTATATCTATATCTTTTAAAAGATTCTGAATTTTGTCTAATTCATTTATTTGAATATTTTTATTTATCATATCTAATGTTACACATCTGTACATTGCCCCTGTATCGATACACTCTAAATTTAATTTTTTAGCAACTAATTCTGTTATACTCCCTTTTCCACTACCTGCAGGACCATCTATTGCAACTACAAATGACATATTAATTCCTCCTATAATTTACTCTTCTATTTTTATAGATTTTACAACAATTTCTGTTTTTTGAACATTCATTGATGTTAATCTCTCAATTTCTTTTTTTACTTTTGCTTGAAATTTTTTAAAGCATTCATCTATATTATAACCATATTTTATTGTTGATTCCATATATATTGACATTCCTTCACCATATTTATCAATTCTTATTTTATATACTTTAACTATCTCTTTTTCTCTTTTTGCCAGTGTTTGTATTATTTGTCTAAACACAGTATCTGATATTGTAAAATTTCCTAAATAGCTAAATGTAGGTCTTATTATAGATTTTTCTGCAATATATGGATTCTGTCCACTTCCTTTTGATTTAAATATTTGAAGTGGATCTAATAAAAATCCTGAAAAGTCTTTTTTTATTTCAAATGTTGGAACTGGTATTACATGTTTTCCTTCTGTTACACGAATTCTCCTTGCTTTTTGCATTTCTTCTTCTGTAGCTACATCAGAAATATATATAGTTTTACTTATTTTGGGTAATCCTAAATTCTCTGCAATTTTAGCTACCATTCCATCAGATGTTCCTAAAATTAAGATTCCATCTGGATTATATCTTTTTATTGCATTTACTATTTCATTTTTTTCTTGCTCATTATAAAAAAGTGCATGTTTTACAGTTTCTATTTTTGTAGGAGCTTTTTTTGCAGAACTTCCTGCAACAACTTCATTATCATTTATTAATAAACCATCGTCTATTATGTATTTTATATTATTTTCTCCAGCTACCATTTGAGCTCTATAACTTTTACCAGTACCTGATGGTCCAACAAAAGCATAAACTCTTATAGTTTCAAACATAGTTATATTCCTCCTAAAACATTTGTATGTATTATACCATTATTATTTCTAAAGAAAAAGGGGATAATGTAATTTTTATTATATTTTTTTGAGTTATCCAAATGGGGACGGGGCAGAAAAAAAGAAAGCTATTTTATTAGCTTCCTCTACTTCAACATTCTCATTTTTTTTCAATTTATTAATCACAAAAATCGAAGCAATAATAATAGCCGCTATACTAACAACTATCATAATTAAACTTACCAATCTAACTTTTATAACTTTTCTTTCCACTTTAATATCCCTTCTTTATTTATACTTTCCTAATAAATTAAACATATTTTCTTTATATTTTTCTACACCTGGTTGATCAAAAGGATTTATTCCTAATAAGTTGCCTGACATTGCACATGCTTTTTCAAAAAAATATAATAAATGCCCAATTGTAAATTCATTTAGTTTTTCAATGTCGATTATGATATTTGGAACATCTCCATCAACATGTGCTTGGATAGTTCCTAACATCGCTTTATCCTTTACATATGATATGGTTTTTCCTGCTATATAATTTAATTCATCTAAATTTTCTTCATCATAATTAATTATTATATCAGATTCAGTAGTTTTTATATTTAATATCGTTTCAAAAATATTTCGTCTTCCTTCTTGTACATATTGTCCTAATGAATGTAAATCTGTCGTATATATTACTCCTGAAGGGAAGATGCCACTATAATTTTTTCCTTCACTTTCTCCGTATAATTGTTTCCACCACTCTATTAGATAAAACAAATTTGGCTCATATGTTCCCATTATTTCTAAATTTTTATCTCTTTCATATAAAATATTTCTAGCAACAGCATATTTATAGCAATCATTATATTTTAAATTATCATCATTATATTTTTCTTGGGCGAATTTTGCTCCACTCATTATTTCGTCAATATTTATGCCAGCTACTGCCATTGGTAATAATCCTACAGCTGTTAACACAGAATATCTTCCACCAATGTTTTCTGGTATAGATAATTTTACATACTTTTCTTGTACAGCAATTTTATACAGTGCTCCTTTTCTTTTTGTTGTAGTTACAAATATTCTTTTTCTTGCACCATCTATACCATATTTATTTTCCATTAAATTTCTAAATATTCTAAAAGCTATTGCTGGTTCTGTTGTTTTTCCTGACTTTGAAATAACGTTTATAGATATTTCTTTGTCTGATACATAATCTATAATTTCATTTATATAATTTGCACTTAAATTATTTCCTACATAAAGTACTTCAACTGAATTCTCTTTCCCCTTAACATATTTTAGCGATTCTATTACTGCTCTGGCACCTAAATATGATCCGCCAATTCCTATTACAATAAGCACATTAGAATCTTTTTTTATTTTGCTTGCTACCTTTTTTATTTTTTCATATTCTTTTTTATCATATGTTTCAGGCCAATTTATCCATCCTATAAAGTATTTTTTATCTTCTGCATTATTGTTTAGCTCTTTATGTATTTTTTTTACTTTTTCTGAGTAAGTCATTATTTCATGGTTTGATATCTTTGAATGCTCTAAGTTTAGTCTTATATTATTTTCCACGACAACACACCTCTCCTTCTTTTGTATATATAATATATTATATTAATATTAGAACAAATTCAAGGATATTTTTTATTAATTTTTATTTTATAAATATATTGTATTTAAAATAATTTAGAATAAAAAAAGTATGCCTATATTTATTATTTAGACATACTTTTTACATAACTTAATTAGCATTAATTACATTAGCTGTTATATTTTCTGCATTACTTATATTGTTTTGATTCGTTGCATTATTTGTTGATATTGAATTTTCATTTGTAATAGTGTTATTAGTAGTATTTGTATCTATATTTTGAACTTTCCTTCCAAACATCTTATAGATATCAATATTTCTCATTGCTCCTCCCTTTGTAGCAGAAAATTTCATATAATAATTTCTTGTATTATTTTCATATTTTGAATATATTTCATTTGCAGAAAATCCTATTTGGGAACCATTTTTTACATTTATAATAGAGTACAATCCATTTTCAGCATCTGTTAAAAATACTATTCCATCATTTCCATCTAAAAGTTCCGGTAATATTATTACCCCATCTCCTGATCCTGAGCCTGTCTCCCCTAAATTACATCCTATAGCTGGATATTGTGGTGCAATTAATAGTATACCTTCTGTCGAAACAAGTCCCCAACAATCATCTATTTTTACTGGAATGTATTTACCATTTATTACATATTTGTTATCCATATCCTTATATAATTTATCTCCAAGACCTATATCTTGATATTCTGATTTTAATACAACATCTATTTCATCTCCAATTAATCTGATTATTCCATATTTGCCATTTTCTTTTATTAAATACAATTCCATATTTTCGTCCATTTTTCTTATTAATTGGTAATTTGGTTCAATCTTTACAGTTGCTTTACCTTGGTTGTTTAAGTCTAGTTTTAATATTCCTTGCTTATTATCATCAGAAGTTGTTACAATTAATGTACTTGAACCTTCTACAAATCTAATATCAGAATATTTACAACTTACAACATAGTCACTTTCTGAATAATTATAATAATTAGCTATTCCATAACAATTATCTGCATTTTGAATTAATACTAGTCCATATTTTAATAATTTTTTATTTGAATAACTACATTTTTCTCCAATTACAGCGTTTTTTACTATACTAGATGCTAAATTTTCTAAATAATCTAATGTATAAATTTTTATCGTTTTTGTTGATTGATCATAACTAAAATTTACATTGAATCCTAATTCTATAGCATCTTGGCTAGCATATATTTCACCATCAATGTATTTAACTCCATTTTCTATTTGAAAATATTCATATTCAGTAACTTTTTTTATATCTTCTTCCGGCTTTTTAGTAGTATTAGACGCTGTTTTGTTAGCTGTAGTTTCAGTTCCTGTTTCTTGTTGTTCATCTACAATTACAGCTTTATATATTTGTGAAGAATTTGAAATATATGATGTATATTCGTTATATGTTTTTATATAGCATTTTGTTGTATCTTCACCTTTGTTTTTATATTCATCATTAAAAAACTCTATACCTAATAATGCTGATAATTTTTTTACTGATACATAAACTTGATTATTTTCATCTACATATATATTTTTTTCATCACTCATATAAAACAATCCCACAGGAATATTTGTGTTTTTTTCATCTATTTGCAATTTTAGTGTATTATTCTTTTTTACTGTTGTATAAACTAATAAAATAATAGCAATTAATATTAAAAATGCAATTGAAAATATTATAATTTTTATCATCTTTTTTTTGCTTTGACTTTGCTCTAGCTCTTCATTTTCATCTATTAAATTCATAATATTTGCCCCTCTTTTCTTTCGTCTTTTTTTTATTTTAATCTATCCTATATATAATTGTCAAGCATATTAATTACTTCTTTCTTCTCAAAATCCATCCATTTTTTACATCTATTGGAATTTCTAATTTTACACTTTGACCTGCTTTTCCTGGATTTACAAATTGTATTTCTTCATCATTATCTGCATCCCATAATTTTTCAATCTTAAACTCATATGGCTCAGTTTTATTTGGAATTATTACTTCTAATATATCCCCTACATTTAATTTGTTTTTTATTTCTACTAAAATTTTCTTATTAGAGCTATCTATTATTTTTCCACCGAATTCATAATTTGGATTATATTGTTTTCCTTCATATTCTTGAAAATCTTTATTATTTCTGTCATTAAAATAAAATGTAGTTAATCCTCTAGTTTTAGTTTTTTCTAATTCTTTTAAATATTTTGTATAATCATAATTTTTGGGATTTTCCATATAGTCATCAATTGCATTTCTATATGCATTTACAACAGATGCTAAATAATATTCTGTTTTTAATCTACCTTCTATTTTTAAGCTATCTACTCCCATTTCGACTATTTCTGGTATTTCTTTTATTAAACACAAATCTTTGGAAGAAAATATATAAGTTCCTTTATCATCATATTCTACAGGCATTAAATTTCCTGGTTTGTTATGTTCTTCTACATAAACATTGTATGCCCATCTGCAACTCTGTGCACAATCACCTAAATTAGCACTTCTTCCTGCTAAAAAATCACTTAAAAAGCATCTCCCAGAATATCCAAAACATATTGCTCCATGGATAAATATCTCCGTTTCTAAATTTTCTGGTGTATTATTTATAATTTCTTTTATTTGATTTTTATTTAATTCTCTACCTAATATTACCCTTTTGGCTCCATTTTTGTTCCAAAAGTTTGCTGTATGACTGCTTACTATATTGGCTTGAGTACTTATATGTATTTCTACATTTGGAGCTTCCTTTTTAATTATTTCTACAATTCCTCCATCAGCAACTATTACAGCATCAACTTTTAGTTTTTCTAACATTCTTGCTTGTTTTACTATTTCATCATAATTTTCATCCCATGCATATATATTTATTGCAGTGTAAACTTTTTTTCCTATGCTATGTGCATATTTTATTGTTTTTTCTAAATCATTATCTTCCATTTCAGCTCTGGTTCTTAGTGATAACGATGATGTTCCCGCATATACTGCATCAGCTCCATATAAAAATGCAGTTTTTGCTTTTTCAAATGATCCTGCAGGTGCTAATAATTCTGGTTTTTTCATCATATTCATTCCTTCCTATTTTTTTCATTTGTTAAATTATATCATATAAAATATATAATATCTATATAAACGATTAAACTTATTATAAATATCGTTACTATTTAATGGTTTTGTTACAATTATTCATTCCAAAGGGATTATATTATAAAAAATTCCATTTCTTACTGGTCGACAGTCATTTTTTCAATTTTAATCGTTTCTTTTGCTATATTTTAATTTAGTAGCCATTCCACCTCTTATATGTCTCTCAGCTTTATTTTCATCTAATATTTCTCTTACTTCTGAGGCTAGAGCTGGATTTATTTTTAAAAGCCTCTCAGAAACATCTTTATGTACCGATGTTACTTTTCGTAACGGTAGAACTATTTTTAGAAG
>ERZ809224.979-NODE-979-length-22995-cov-6.969791_pt1 | contig 22995 bp, 23 predicted proteins | sample MGYA00520513_ERZ809224 | MGnify/ENA primary metagenome ERZ809224 (study PRJEB31576, sample SAMEA3212658) | Homo sapiens | biome: human-gut; feature: human gut; material: fecal | place: Sweden | collected 2012 ... | reverse complement strand
ATACGCCACACCGACGAAATGCGTAGCATTTTGGAGGTTGGCTCTGAACAGTTACTATTTTTAATTATATTGCCCGGAATCTGTATGCGCAAGCCCTCTTTTATTAACCTGCAATTTTTCCGGAACAGGACGCCTCCCCCGACTTTCGCGACGCATCATACGCCTGAAGCGCTTCTGCCATCAGCTCTGCATCCGTCGGTGATGCAAGTGAACGTCCGCCGATCTGCTGAAATCTTTCACTGCCACGCCCCAGCAGCAGGATCAGCGTGCGGTTCTTCCGATCTTCTTTTGCCAGCGCTACGGCCTGCTCCACGGCCTTTTTCCGGTCTGCCACCAGATGACAGCTACAGCCGGTCATATCCACGTATTCACGGATTTCTTCACAAATGCCTTCCGGATCTTCCATACCCGGATCGTCCGTCGTAAGGATCACCTCGTCCGAAAAAAGCCCTGCAATGATTCCAAGCTCCCGGCGGCGGTTCAGTGCCTTGCCGCCCGGACAGCCAAACACCGTGATGATCCTCCGGTAAGCGGTATATTCCTGAAATGCCGCATCGAACAGCTTCTCAAAGCTCAGGCGGTTGTGCGCAAAATCGACGATCCCGCAGATTCTTCCATCACTGCTCGCAAAGGTCTCCATCCTTCCCGGAACCAGCGTCTTTCGCAGTGCCCGGCGCATACATGCGACCGGTACACCATAGACATAGGCTGCTGTGATCGCTGCGAGTGCGTTTTCGATATTAAATTTTCCCCTCATTCCAAGCTCGAACCGCTCTGAAAACCGGTCACAGGTGACACGGAAGCTTAAGTGCCGTCCCTCCGTCCGGATTTCGCTGCAGCGGATATCCGCGTGCTTTTTCATGCCAAAGGTGACAATACGCTCTGCCTTGTGCGCCGCCTTTAAAATCCGGTCCGCATAGTCCGCATTCAGATTCACACAGGCAACCTCCGTCTGACGGAACAGCGAGAGCTTCGAACTGAAATAATCCTCAAAATCCACATGCTCCTTCGGGCTGATATGGTCTCTGGAAATATTCAGGAAAATGCCGACCTGAAACTGAAGCTCCCGCACCCTGCGGTATTTCAGCGCCTGACTGGACACCTCCATCGTCATATAGCGGATGCCTTTTTGTTTCGCATGTAAAATATGTTCGTGCAGCGTCGGTGCTTCCGGCGTCGTCATCACCGACTCACTGCGGGATACTCCGTCATAATTTTCTACCGTCGAGATCAGCCCGGTCTCCGGCGCACCCAGCTCCCTCTCCCATTCATCGAGTATTGCCTTTAAATACCACGCTGTCGTCGTTTTTCCCTTCGTACCGGTGATGCCGGTCAGGATCGGACGTCCCTTCTCATAGTCAAAAAACCAGGCCGAGGCCGCCGCCATCGCCTTGCGGATGTCTGTGACGAGCAGTGGGATCAACGGTGCTGCGCCATCTGTCTCTATCGGTTCTATGGCTGTCTCACTGATATAGCAGACCGCACCGTTTTGTGCCGCCGCCTCCAGATACTCCGGTCGGAACGCCGCGCCCTTGCAGATAAATGCAGTATGCTCCCGCACCGTGCGGGAATCAAAGGTCAGCCAGTCGATGCGCGGATCGGCTTCTGGTTCCGCATATGAGGCTTCGCTTCCGGCACATTCCAAATCCATACACCTGCGGTCATTTTCCAGCGCCTGCCTGTTTTTTAAATTTTCTGTATTTTCCTGCAGTAACCCCCGCTGCCGCAGTACCTTCTTTAATTCCCCCACTGTCTTCATCGCATTGCTCTCCTTAATACGCTCCAAGATACTCCTCCAGTGTACTCCCCCTGCTCATAATCTTCTGTGCCGCTTCCACACCGACATACCGGAAATGCCATGACTCGTAATGAATATCTGTCACCGCTTCTTTTCCTTCCGGATAGCGGAGAATGAAGCCGTACCGGCTGCAATTTTCCTGCAGCCACTGATTTTCCGGCGTCTGCTCCTGCCCGCCATCCAGGATCTGATAGTCCAGCGCCACGAGATCCACGGCCAGTCCCGTACTGTGCTCGCTGTAGCCCGGCGGCATCGTCTCCATCGTCTCTTTATCATAAGCCTCCTGCCAGCTCATGCCCTCGTTCTGCATATCTGCCTCGATATCCTCGTCAAGCAGCTGCTGTTGTGTCTCCACATCCCGATAGCCGGACGCCACGACAAACTGCAGCCCCTCACTGCTTCCATCTGTCAGCATCTCACTCAACGGTTCGTAGATCAGGGACGCTACCGCACACGTCCCGTTGCTCAGCCAGTGCAGATCCACCTCATAGTCGTCCGGCAGTGGATTTGCTTTATTGACGAGAATCAGCGGATTCTGTACCGGCAGGCCAGACGCATCTGTGATGTAACTGCTGTTATCCGTGATCGTCCGTCCGCCCACCGGAACGGTATAGCGCTTCAGATACGGCCGCGCCACGACCATCCCGCCCAGTACGAGCGCCAGCGCCGCCAAAAGTGCGCAGCGGCGTTTCAGGCTGTGCATGTACGGATCCTTTCTTTTTTTCACAGTTCTTTTTTCTGCCTTCGTCCCCGCTTCTCTTGCATACCCTTCTGTCTTCTTTACAGGCTTTCTCCTTCCTGCTTCTTTTCGTGTCCCCACACGGTTTTCTTTTTGCATATCTGCATCCTCTTTCTGCACGTACATCGCGATCCCGATGCTCCGGCAAATATTCTCTGCTTTTTCTTCTGTGCTCATATACAAAAATCCTCCCCGCAGGCCATTTCTTACCCTGCAGAAAGGATTATAAAAGGAAGATGTATCAAAATCTCCTCAGAATTGTATCAGATTTGTATCATGTGAAGTTTTTCAGTCACCATCATCATATGCCTCTTCATTATATGGCAGCTCGTTTGCAGAACCGCCACCTGTTGCATATGGATCAATAAACCAATCCTCTGCCGTACCATTATAGCAGGGCGTCCCTTCGGAATAATCCATAATCTCATTGTAAAAATGGTTCCAGAGCGGCGTACCCAAGGCGACGGACCATCCATAGCCCTTGCCGGTAAAGCCGGTCAGCGCTACACGTGCAGTACTGGTAAAACGCTCATACTGCAAGGTAAAATCCTGATACAGGCCATAGGTATCCCCGGGAAGGCCCTTTTCATCCGCTACATCGGCACTCTCTGCACTGCTCACTGCCGCGAGGTCTCCACAGTCTACGATATGCTCCGGTAACTCCTTCTTATCCTTATAGCGATACAATAAATCGGCATAGGCCGAGCCATCCGCATCCTGCGCATTTGCATCTCCTCCCAACCGCTTCGCCATCCAGTCCCAGCAGTCCGGATCGTAGAATGCCGCATAGTACAGAATATCCTTGTCCGCATCCAGCACAAGCCCGACAATCGACGGCGAACCATATACGTCGGCAGACTTTACATAATTAAGCACGAGCACATTTAATACGTTCTGATCAACCACCACTGAATAGATCCCTGATGAGGTTCCCTCCTCCAGGACATCCGCTTCCTGAAGCGTACGTGGGATCTGCCTGACAAATTGCTCCGGCATGACGCCTGCCTCCACCCACTGTTCTGCAAGTGAACGTGGACGCTGAATCAGCAGCTGCTCAATCTCCTCCTGTGTCATCCTGCTTCCGTCATAATAAACATCATTCTCATACCAGTTCAAATACGTCGCATCCCGCAGCAGCACCATCCTGCCTGCAATATCCAGAGAATCCGTATCCAGGAACCGGATCTCATCACGGGACGAGCATACGACCTTCCCGTTCTGTGACTGATCCTGCCACGATGCATAGAGATCCGGTCCGAACCATGCGACCAGCAGGACAGCGACGAGTATCAGCACACCAAGCTCATATTCTAAGATGTGTTTCCAGCTTTTCTTCTTTTTCACATCCGTCCTCCTGTTCCCCGCAAATCATGCTTTTGTCGTGCTGCTCCCGGCCGTCGCGTATTCCGGCCATCGCGTGGCTTCTGATGCTCCGGGTCCCAAAACATGACGGATACCCTAAGCCCCTGCCCGACCTCACTTTCAAAGCGCCACACGGCACCATGCAGCTCTATAATCTTCTGGCAAAGTGCCAGTCCGAGTCCCGCTCCGCCTTCCTTTCTGGCACGCGATTTATCCACCATATAAAAGGCTTCTGTGATCCGCGCCAGCTCATCCTTTGGGATCCCGCGCCCTTCATCTGCCACAAAAATCAGATAGCCGTCCTGCCTCTGGTGTCCGGTGAGCCAGATGCGTTTTCCCGGATCGGACGCTTTGCGCGCATTGTCCACCAGATTTAAAAACAACGATGAGAGCAGATCCCGGTCACCGTAGATCAGCCCCGGCTCTGCTTCTTCCAGCAAGGTCAGCTGCTTTTCCTTTAAGGACTCTGCCGCTGTCTTTTGGATCTCCCTCAAAAATTCAGGCACTGAGATTGCCTGCAGCGTAATCTCCTGCTTGTCCGCCATCGTCATCTCCAGCAGCTTGTGGGCGAGCGTCTGCAGCCGCTTTCCCTGCCGGAAGATATAATCCGCACACATATCTGTCTCTTCCTTCGACAGCTCCATCTGTCGGATCGTATCCGCATAGCCGATGATCGACGTCAGCGGCGTCTTTAGCTCATGGGCAAAGGCCGCTGTAAATTCCTCCTGTCGCCTGACCTCGTACTGCAGCTGCTCCATCTGTCGGCTCATCGCATCTGCCATCCAGTTGAAATCCTCCGCAAGCCGTCCGATCTCATCCTCACTTTTGATCTTCACCCGCGCATCGTACTGGCCACGCGCAAACTGTCGTGTGACACGCGAAAGCTTCTGCATATTCCGCATGACAAAAAACAGCATAAACAAGATCACACATCCGACGAGTACCGTCAGCAGGATTACACCGATCTGATAGCGCGCATACATGGCATCCCTGTTCTCATATATCGAAGAAATATTTCTGGTTGTCTCTATGTAGATCCCGGAGCCGCTCCGGCTCACAACCGTGACGTACCACTGTCCGACCTGACTGCCGATGACATAGCCGGTATTTTCTTCTTCGGTCAGCTCTGACATGATCCGCTGCCCGGACGTCTCGATCCGCTTCTTTTCCCCGGATGTCCCCTCTGTATCGGTGCGCTCCAGCTTCAGCGCCAATGCATTATCCTCGTAAAGAATGCTTCCGTCACTATCGTAAATGCGCGCATTTCCGTCTCCGGCCTCCCTGCTTTTATGGAAGCTCGCTACGACCTTTTTGATCGTCGTCTGATTCCACTGTGCCTCAGAGAGCGCGTGATTCGTCAGCTCATAGGAATTCTGAAAGGTCTGGTTCTCAGCCATACACTGCTCCACAGCCTGGCTGAGGCTGTGGTCAAAGCTGTCCTGTATGATCCAGATCCCGAAAATCGTCAGAAACAGCACGAAGATCGGCGTTGTAATAAAAAACAGTTTCCATGAAAGCCGCATGGCGCCTCCTTTCCCGGATATCCATCTGCTGCCCGCCGATTTCCGGCCGGGTATACCATCTACAGTCCCCCAGGCCATACCGCAGGTCAGCGGTGAATGTTCAGCACACCAGCCGGTAGCCGACCTTGTAGATCGCCACGATGTGCTCCTCCAGCCCCAGCTTTTTCTTCAGACGCTGTACGTGCAGATCGACCGTCCTCCCGGTGCCGCTGTACTCGCCGCCCCATACGTTTTCATAGATCGTCTCCCGGTACAGCGCCCGGTTCTTATTGCGCAAAAATAAGAGCAGAAGCTCGTACTCCTTTGTCGTCAGATCGACGGGATGTCCGTCCTGCAGCACCGTGCGCGAATCCGTATCAATGTCGATATTCAGAAACCGCAGCTGCCGATCCGTCTTTTTGCAGCGCCGCAGCACCGTCTCCACGCGGGCGAGCAGCTCTGCAATCTCAAACGGCTTTGCAATATAGTCCTCTGCGCCGAGCCGCAGCCCCTTTACCTTCTGCCCCGTCTCTCCCATCGCAGTCAGGAAAATGACCGGAGTATCCACGCTTTTCGCATATTCCAGTACCTCATAGCCATTCAGCTTCGGAAGCATGATATCCAGCAAAATAAGATCAAATGACCGCTCTGAGATCGCATCCGCCGCCAGCTCGCCATCCGAAGCGATCTCACACTGATATCCCGCCTTCACCAGATTCATACGGATGAGGTTCGCGATCGGCTCCTCGTCCTCTACGATCAGAATTTTTATCATAATGTAACTCCTGTTCCTTTTCTCATATGAATTCAAGAATGATTCCGTCATGCTTTCCCGGACTCTGCCTTTGCCAGAATCCGTTTCTTCTTTGTCATCAGACCACCGATCCGACCGGTCTCTTTGGCAGAGAGGGAGCGCCAGCCGTTTGTCCTTACCTTTTCCAGAAGCCCGAGCTCCTCTGCAATTTCGTATTTCATTCGGTCATCCGGACTTAACTCTTCCCATGCCGGGATTTCTTTTTCTTTTTTCATAAAAACAGGTCACACTCCTTTCATCTGAGAGTATGCCCTGTTTTTTCTTCTCTATTCTGCCGTAAAGCGCTTTTTGCACTGTTGAGTTCCGACACAGCCAGCTTTCACACCTGCTTCGTGTCAGCTCTTTCTCACAGAATCGCCTGGATTGCTTCTCTTACATTTTTCACCGGAATCAGTTCGATCCCCTCGACTCGTGCGGCCTGCTTTTTGCAACCCGCCGGAAGGATCACGGTCGTAAAACCGAGCTTCTTCGCCTCACGCACGCGCTGCTCTGCCATCGTGACGGAACGCACCTCGCCGCTTAGGCCGATCTCGCCAAAAGCGATCGTCTTCTCATCGATCGGCATGTCACGCATGCTCGATGCGATCGCCAGAGCAATCCCAAGATCAAGCGCCGGCTCGTTCATCCGGATACCGCCTGCGATGTTGATATAGGCATCACAGGAGGACAGGCGCAGACCTGCACGCTTTTCGAGCACTGCCATCAGAAGATTCGCCCGGTTCAGATCTGTCCCGGCAGCTGTCCGGCGCGGAAATGCCAGATTGCTCTGACAGACAAGCGCCTGCACCTCCAGAAGCACCGGACGTGTCCCCTCCATCGTACAGGCCACGATCGAGCCGCTCGCACCCTCCGGCTTCCCTTCGAGCATATATTCCGAAGGATTCGTCACCTCCGCCAGTCCTGAGCCACGCATCTCAAAGACGCCGATTTCATTTGTTGAGCCGAAACGGTTCTTCACGCCACGCAAAATGCGGTAGGATGCATAGCGGTCTCCTTCAAAGTAAAGCACGGTATCGACCATGTGCTCAAGCACACGCGGACCGGCTACCACACCCTCCTTCGTCACATGACCGACTATAAAGATCGTGATATTCATCCCCTTCGCGATCTGCATGAGCACCCCCGTCGACTCCCGCACCTGCGAGACACTGCCGGGAGCAGAGGATACATTCTCATTGTACATCGTCTGTATTGAATCAATAATGACGACCTCCGGCTGAATCCGTGCGATTGCCTCCCGGATCGTCTCAAGGCTCGTCTCACACAGGATCAGAAGCAGATCGGTAAATGTCCCCATCCGCTCCGCTCTCAGACGGATCTGCTGCAACGACTCCTCTCCTGAGATATAAAGTACCTTCTTCCCTGCCGCGGAAAGATTCCGGCAAACCTGTAAAAGCAACGTCGACTTTCCGATACCTGGATCTCCTCCGACTAAAACAAGGGAGCCCTGTACAATGCCTCCTCCGAGCACACGGTCCAGCTCCCCCATCCCAGTCGTCATACGCGCAGTCTGTGACACCTCTATCTCTGAGAGTGTTTTTGGATGAGGAGCATCCTTTCGGACGCTCCCTGCTGCTGTCTTTTTCGGTACTGCTGCCTGCGGCTCCTCTGCAAAGGTATTCCACTCCTTGCAGCCCGGACACTGCCCCATCCACTTTGTGGACTCAAACCCGCAGTTCTGACAGAAAAATAATAGCTTTGCTTTTGGCATTTATAATTTCACAACCTTTACCGGAACCTCATCCACCGCGCCGATCTCCACGCTCAGGACGAGCTTGCCGCCCAGCTGTGTGGTCATCGTGCCGGCATTGACATCATCAATGTAAATCTTGTACTCTGCATCCTCTTCCAGTCCGAGAATGATCTGTGCATCCTTCCTGCCCTCTACCTCAAAGGAAACACCATTTGCAGTAGAATGGAAATGATGGACTGCGGTACCCGGAACAGACTCATATACGAACATTCCGTTCTTCTCAAGCTTCGTGATCTCTGCGAAGGTCTTTACCTTATACAGATCGCCCTCATGCTCATAATCCGAACGCTTTGCCTTTTCTGCCAGCTCGTAATTGCCGAAGCTGAGTGTGCCGTCTTCTTCTGTACATATAAGATCTTTTATTACTGACATGTCTCATGTCCTCCTGGTATGTTTTTCATTCGCGCGGGGTCGCCCCCTGGATGACGCTATCTTATCATAATTCTGACCAAAATTCCAGCCTTTCTTTGGCTATTGTGCTGTCTTTTCCGTCTCTGATCCGAACACTATTTTTCCTTTTTTCAGACCGACGTGTACGGTATCGCCGCGATGCACCCGCCCGGAGAGAATCTCCTCCGCCAGCACATCCTCGATCTGATTCTGCACGGCACGGCGCAGCGGCCTTGCTCCGTATTTCTCATCAAAGCCTTTTTCAGAGATATGCTTTCTCACTGCAGGACTGATCTTCAAGGTGATCTCCAGCTGCTCCCTTGCCCGCTTTTGCAGCTCTCCAAGCAAAAGTCCGGTGATCTGGTAAATCTCATCCTTCGTCAGTGCATGGAACACGATCATCTCATCGATCCGGTTCAGGAACTCCGGCTTGAAAATGCGGCGTACCTCCTGCATGACGCTGCTCTTCATCGCCTCATAGTTCTTCTTTTCATCCTTGCCGGTACCAAAGCCCAGGTGCTTCGGCGCGATGATCGACTGCGCCCCCGCATTGGACGTCATGATCAGAACCGTATTTTTGAAATCGACCTTCCGGCCATGACCGTCTGTGATATGACCCTCGTCGAGCACCTGCAAAAGGATGTTGAATACATCCGGATGGGCCTTCTCGATCTCGTCAAACAAAATCACCGAATATGGATTTCTCCGCACCTTCTCCGAGAGCTGACCGCCCTCCTCATATCCGACGTATCCCGGCGGTGAGCCGACCAGGCGGGAGACACTGTGCTTCTCCATATACTCCGACATATCGACGCGGATCATCGCCTGCTCATCCCCGAACACGGTCTCGGCAAGCGCCTTTGAAAGCTCGGTCTTTCCGACTCCGGTCGGTCCAAGAAACAGAAAGGATCCGATCGGACGTGCCGGATTCTTCAGCCCGGCACGGCTGCGCCTGACGGCCTTTGCCACGGCCTGCACGGCCTCCTCCTGTCCGATGACACGCTTATGCAGCTCAGCATCCAAAGCAAGGAGACGCTTACCCTCCTGCTCTGCGAGGCGCTGCACCGGAATCTTCGTCCATACGGATACGATCGCCTCGATGTCCTCGCGGGATACCATCCGGGTCCGGCTGCTCTGCTTCAGGTGCATCCGCTTCTTCTGCCGATCCAGCTTTTCCCCTGCGGCTTCCTTTTTCTGGTTCAGCACCTTCGCATCCTCATATCGGCCTTCCCGGATCGCCGTCTCACGCTCTGCCAACAGCTCCTCATACTCCTCCTGCAGCTTCTCGATTGGGGAACCCGCATGGAAATAGCCAAGCTGATGGCGCGCGCTCGCCTCGTCGATCAGATCGATCGCCTTATCCGGCAGGAACCGATCATTAATGTAACGCACAGAAAGCTTCACGGCTGCCTCCAGCGCCTCATCTGAAATCGTGACTCCATGGTGCTTTTCATAAAGCGGACGGAGTCCCTTTAAGATCTCCAGTGTCTCTTCCTCAGACGGCTCCTCCACATGCACCGGCTGGAACCGCCGCTCCAGTGCCGGATCCTTCTCGATGTATTTGCGGTACTCTTCCTGTGTGGTAGCACCGATGAGCTGCAGCTCGCCTCTGGCTAAGGACGGCTTCAGGATATTCGACGCATCCAGGGCGCCCTCCGCACCGCCGGCCCCGATGATCGTATGAAGCTCATCGACAAAGAGCAGGACATCTCCGCTGTCGACTACTTCTGCAATGATCCGCTTGATCCGCTCCTCGAACTCTCCGCGGTACTTCGATCCTGCCACCATGCCCGCCATATCCAGCGTCACGACACGCTTGCCGCGCATCGGCTCCGGCACTTCTTCATTTACAATTCGCTGTGCCAGCCCCTCGACGATCGCAGTCTTGCCGACACCCGGCTCACCGATCAGGCATGGATTGTTCTTCGTACGGCGGCTTAAAATCTGGATGATCCGCTCGATCTCCCGTTCCCTTCCGACCGTCACGTCCAGCTTGTGCGCAGAAGCAAGCCCGGTCAGATCCCGGCTGTACTGATCCAGGGTCGGCGTATTGCCGGATATTCCCTCCTCGGCACCCGCCTTCGCCTGCCGGATCAGCTCACGGTAACGGTCCTCCGGAAGTCCCGCGACATCTACAATATCAGTGCACAGCTTCTGCAAATTCACACCGAGTGTGTGTAAAAGTCTGGTCGCCACACACTCCACATCACGCAGGATCGCGAACAGGATATGCTCCGTCCCGATCTCCCTGTGTTCAAAAAAATGTGCCAGCTCTTCTGCGTCTCGCAGAATCCCCTGTGCCCGCGGCGACCAGCCCTCCTCCGGTGAGAGCACGATCTGATCCGGAGCTACCAGCTTCGCAATCAGCTCTGAGAGCTTTTTCCCTTCTACTTTATGGTTTCTCAGAATCACACCGGCTGTACCGTCCGGCTCCTGTACGAGGCCGAGCAGCAGATGCTCTGAGCCGACATAGCTGTGATGGCATGCTTTCGCCGCCCGCTCTGCCAGCTTCAGAGCCTTCCGGGCGCTCTGTGTATAGTCTGTCTGCATGTAAGTCTTCCTCCTGTTGCTCTGTCTGTTAGCAATTTATTTTACGCGTCCTCATTCTCCCACGCATCGTAGCACTCATCTACCATCGCGTGTACTTCCCCGCGGGTAATATTTTTACAGATGCCTTTTGCCAGAAGCACGCGGAGACGGTTCTGCATCTCCACAATCGCCTGTGCCTTATTATCATCCAATGCCACAACGGCGCCTCTGCGCCGGTCGATTGTCACAAATCCCTCCTGGCGCAAAACGGAATAAGCCTTGTTTACGGTGTGCATATTGATGCCGATGTCATCGGCAAGCTGACGGACGGAAGGAAGGGTATCTCCCTCCTGCAGCATGGATGTCGCAATCCCGAGTACTATCTGATTGCGCAGCTGCATGTATATCGCCTCATCGCTCTGGAAATCTATCTCTATCAGCATAGCTGTACCTCCCTTGTGATAGTAATGATATAACAGAACGCTTCCTATGTCAACCGCCAGAACCACAAAGAGCCCGGCAGGAGACTTCACACAGCTGTGTGAAATCCCCCGCGGGCTCCGTTATAACCAAACCGTTACAGATCGATCATATTGACTTCCACATGCTCGGATGTCTTCTCCTTCGGAGGCTGATACTGATGCTCCGGCTGCGGAGGCTGATACTCCGGCATCTGCTTTGCTTTTTTCTTTGCTCTGGATGGCTTCGGCACAGTCGCCGGATCGTCCGTCATCTCTGCCTTTTCCTTTTTCAGCTTCTTCTGCTCTTTTTTTGAGAGTGGCTGCTGCTGTTCAAACGGATCCTCAAAATCGGTCTGTGCGTCATAGCCGCTATTGTCATAACCGGCCTGTGCATCATGTCCGCTATTGTCATAACCGGCCTGTGCGTCATAGCCGCTATTGTCATAACCGGCCTGTGCATCGTATCCGCTGTTGTCGTAGCCCTGCTGCGTCGCGTTATAGCCGCCATTGTCGTAACCGGCCTGCGCAGCATAGCCGCTATCCGCCTCACCTGCGCCCGGATCATAGCCATAGCCCATATAGTTCTGCAGCTCTGCCTTCAGATCCTTCTTCTTGAGCGCCAGATTGATCACTGCAAAGAGCAGGATCACACACAGGGCGATCATTCCATAGAGAATTCTCGTCAGAAGTGTCACGCGGTCACGATAATTACCGGTCTCTGTCTTCAGGGTGGAAATCGTCTTCTCTGCTTCCTCCAGGGCATTCCGGTCTACCTTTACATAGCGCGGATCCTCTGTCTCCGGCTCCGCCTCGGTCTGCGCCTCGGTCACAGCCTCAGTTTCCGTCTCTGCTGCCGGTGCGGCTGCCTGCGTCGTCGTATCCGTCGTCACATACAGATAATACGTGATCTGATTGTCATTTGCCGCCTGCACCGTGATCGCCACCGTCGTCGTTCCGTCACTGCCGATGTCCTGTCCGTCGATGCCAATGATCGATGCTCCGGAATTCGATGTCACAGGATCCAGCTCCAGCCGGGAAGTCCCGGACGGTACCGTCACCTGATACTCAATCGTACTGTAATAAAAATCCGGTGACACGGTCACGCCCTCCGTCGTGATCCCAAGCGAGGATAAGGAATTATCCCCGGATGCCTCCTCTGCCAGTACCGGTACTGCCATGCACGTCCATACAAGCAGCATCACCGTCAGAAGGATGGATTTCCATACTGTTTTTCTGCCTTTCATTCTTACTTACTCTCCTATGCTTCGTCAATTGCCTTTCCGATATCATGTCGGAAATACTTGTTTTCAAAATCAATCCACTTCACCGCTTCATAGGCATTTGCACGCGCTTCTTTCAGGCTGGCACCCTTCGCAGTCACGCCGAGTACACGGCCTCCGTTGGTCACGATCCCCTCCGGCGAAACGGCTGTACCAGCGTGGAACACATAGTAGCCATCCTTCCCCTGAAATGCGTCAAGACCGTGGATCACAAAGCCTTTCTTGTAGCTGACCGGATATCCGTCCGAAGCCAGTACGACACAGACCGCCGCATTGTCCTCAAACTCCAGCTCGATCTGGTCCAGAGTACCGTCCACACAGGCATTAAACACATCCACAATGTCCGTCTTCATCCGCGGCAGCACGACCTGTGTCTCCGGATCTCCAAACCGGGCATTGTACTCAAGCACCTTCGGGCCGTCCGCCGTCAGCATCAGGCCAAAGAAAATGATACCCTTGAACTCCCGGCCTTCCGCACGCATCGCATCAACAGTCGGCTGGTAAATATGCTCCATACACCACGCATCAATTTCTTTTGTGTAGAACGGGCTCGGAGAAAACGTCCCCATACCGCCTGTGTTCAGCCCGGTATCTCCGTCACCCGCACGCTTGTGATCCTGCGCGGAGGTCATGATACGGATCGTCTTTCCGTCCACAAACGTCAGCACCGATACCTCCCGTCCGGTCATAAATTCTTCGATAACCATCCGGTTGCCCGCCTGACCGAACTTCTTGTCCGTCATGATCTCGCGGACGCCGTCCTGCGCCTCCGATAATGTATTACAGATCAGCACACCCTTTCCGAGCGCAAGCCCGTCTGCCTTCAGCACGATCGGAAACTTTGCCGTCTCCAGATACGCAAGCGCATCCTTCGCATTGTCAAAATTCTCATATGCCGCTGTCGGAATATGATACTTCTTCATCAGATCCTTGGAAAATGCCTTGGAGCCCTCGAGGATCGCCGCATTTTTGCGCGGACCGAATACCCGAAGCCCTTTCGCCTCGAAGACATCCACGATACCGCCGACGAGAGGATCGTCCATGCCTACGACCGTCAGGTCCACCTCGTGCTCCTTCGCAAAAGCTGCAAGCCGGTCAAACTCCATTGCCTTGATATCGACACACTCCGCATACTCTGCAATACCCGCATTGCCCGGTGCACAGTAAATCTTCTCTGCCTTCGGCGACTGCGCAATCTTCCACGCGATCGCATGCTCTCTTCCGCCACTTCCCACAATCAAAATTTTCATCTCACGTCCGCCTTTCTCCCGGTGATCGCCGGTCTGCGTTTGTATTATGCCTCTGCAATCTTTACCTGTCCGTTTTCTACTGTCACCCTGCCATTTGCGATCAGGTCGATTGCCTTCGGGAGAATCACCCATTCGGCTTCCTGCATCACACGCAGCTGCAGCTCCTTTGCCGTATCGTTCTGCTTTACCTCGACTGCCTTCTGTAAAATGATCGGTCCGGTATCCGTGCCTCCATCTACAAAATGCACCGTCGCCCCGGTCACACGCACGCCGCGCGCCAACGCCGCCTCATGTACGCCGAGCCCATAGTAGCCCGTCCCGCAAAAGGACGGGATCAGTGCCGGGTGAATGTTGATAATCCGGTTCGGATAAGCATCCACGATGCGCTGAGAAATGACGACGAGACAGCCGGCCAGCACGACCAGATCAGCCTGTGCCTCCTGCAGCTCCGCCAGCAGTGCCGTATCAAAATCCTCCGCATCCGGATGCTCCCTGCGTGTCACGCAGGCCGTCGGGATCCCCGCAGCAGCAGCCCGCTCCAGTGCATACGCCTTCCGGCTGTTGCTGATGACCTTGACAACCTCTGCATTTGTGACACTTCCGGCTGTGATCGCATCGAGAATCGCCTGCAGGTTCGTACCGCCTCCGGATACAAGCACCGCCAGCCTTAACATAACTCGACTCCCTTTTCGCCGTCTGTTACTTCGCCGATCAGCCATGCCTGATCCCCGGTCTTTGCCAGGGCGGCAAGCGTCGCATCCACATCCGCCGGATCAACCGCCAGCACCATGCCAATACCCATATTGAACGTATTGTACATCATCTGCTCTTCAATGGAGCCTTCCTTTGCAAGCATCCGGAAAATCTCCGGGATCTTATAGCTGTCCTTCTTCACGACTGCCTTCACGCCATCCGGAAGCATCCGCGGAATATTCTCATAAAATCCGCCGCCTGTGATATGGCTGCAGCCCTTGATGCGCACGCCTGCTTCCTTTACGCTGCGCAACGCCTTTACATAGATTCGGGTCGGAGCCAGCAGTGCCTCACCGAGCGTCTTTCCAAGCGCATCATGGTAGGTATCGAGTACCTCCCGCTCCATCGGAAATACTTTGCGGACCAGCGAAAAGCCGTTGCTGTGTACGCCGGTCGATGCGATACCGATCAGGGCATCTCCAGCCTTGATGGAGGCTCCTGTGATCAGATCCTTCTTATCGACCACGCCAACTGCAAAGCCGGCCAGATCATACTCATCCTCCGGCATCAGTCCCGGATGCTCCGCCGTCTCGCCGCCGATCAGTGCACAGTCGGACTGCACGCAGCCCTCTGCCACACCACCGACGATTGCTGCGATCTTCTCCGGATAGTTCTTGCCACATGCAATATAATCAAGGAAGAACAACGGCTCCCCGCCGGCACAGGCAATGTCGTTCACACACATCGCTACGGCGTCAATACCGATCGTATCATGCTTATCCAGAAGAAATGCCAGCTTCACCTTCGTGCCGCAGCCATCGGTACCGGAAAGAAGCACCGGCTCCTCCATCTCTTTGATCTTCGCCAGAGAAAATGCGCCCGAAAAGCCTCCCAGTCCACCAAGTACTTCTTCACGCATTGTCCGCTTTACATGCTCTTTCATAAGCTCCACAGAACGGTAACCAGCTTCAATGTCCACTCCTGCCTTTTTGTAATCCATTTTCTCCTCCTTAATAAGCCTTATATCCGACTTCCTGTAATCTTGCGTCCTTCTGCTCCACCTGCTCCTTCAGCTCCTGCGCGTAAGCCTTCACCCGGTCCAGCAGCTCAGGGTCGGACGTAGCCAGAATCTTCGCTGCAAGAATACCGGCATTCGCACCGCCATTGATTGCCACAGTCGCTACCGGAATGCCGGACGGCATCTGTACGATGGAGTAGAGGGAATCTCTTCCTCCAAGCGAAGTCGTATGCATTGGAATACCGATCACCGGCATCGGGAAAATCGCTGCGCACATGCCCGGAAGGTGTGCCGCCATCCCGGCTCCTGCGATAATGACCTTGAAGCCCTTCGCCTCTGCGGTCTTCGCATACTCAAAGAAAACATCCGGCTCCCGGTGTGCGGAAATAATTGTCATCTCATACTCGATCCCGAATCTTTCCAGCATCTCTGCGGCTTTGCGCATCACCGGCATGTCCGAATCACTGCCCATCACAATTCCTACTTTTGCCATCGTACTTTCTCCTTTTTCTGTTGTTCTTCTTATTCTAAAACCGAACTCATTCTACTAACTATGCTTCCCCTTGTCAATGCTTCCGGGAATTATTTTCCTGCTTCATCCAATGATTCATTGAGCGCCTCCGTGCCCGGAACGACGAACCTGCCGCCCGAAATGACCGGAATCCGGCTGCCGTCTGCCCGAATGACCTCGATGCTGCCGAGCTCCTCATACGGGATCGTGATGTCCGTATGACAGCCAAAATATGCCCTGGACGGATCTTCTTTTCTGAGAATGGATACCTCATTGTCACGCGCAATGATTTCCTTTCCATCCGGATTGTAGACCGGTGTATCCTCTGCCCAGCTGTAGCACGTATCACCCACGGCAAAATGCGGTCCCATCTTTTCCGCAATCAGGATCGGCAGCTTATCCGCGATCTGATATTTCTGCGCCATACAGTAGGCCGCTGTGTTCGTCCCGATCGCAAACTCACCGAGTGGCAGCGTCTCGTGGTGATACATGACATTTTCGAAGAAGTAGTTCCGGTTCGCTTCGTCATCCGCAAAGTTACCGCAGCTCCAGTTCTCAATCCTTCCGTCCTTAAACCATACCTTCAGCTCCACATACTTCAGCTCGTTTAAATAAACCTGCGAGACATGCAGCAGTCCATTTGTCCCGGCAAGCTGCGGAGATGTGAACACCTCGCCAACCGGAATATTGACATCCGCCACGCAGTTTTCAAAGAGCGTCTCCTTTGCCGGATCTTTGAGCGGATGTAAAGCCACCGTCAGATCCGTCTCATTTCCATGCGCACCCCGGATGTGTACGGACGTCCCCTGATCCAGCACATCGATGAGCTTCTGCTGAATGTCCCGGTAAAGAACATAGTCCAGTGTATTGATCCGTACCGTCTCACGGAAAATATCCTCAAACTGTGCGCCGATCTCCGGCACAGGAAAGGCGATGATCGTAAAGCTCCGCTCCCTGCCTATGATATACTGGTTCGTGATCTGTGCCGACTCGTTATCACAGGATACCTGCAGCTTCTGCTGCTTCTCGGAAAGCTGATAGCTGTACGGATTGCTCTTTGGCACGAAGGGTGTCTCGCCGAAGGTCTCCACGACCGCCGGACCTGCATGCCATGCCGCGAGCTGCTTCCATTTTTCGTAGGAGGTCCGCATCACGCCAAGCTTGCGCTCGGCAAATTTCTTATCCAGATATACCGCGTTGTCTGCACGGTGATCGTACTCAAACTGCTTGTTCGGCACTGCCCCGCTGTAGCCGATGCGCATCGTCTGGCGCTTGTTCAGCGTGCTCACTGCCGCGCGGTAAATGACCGGCTTCAGCCCCATCTTTGCAAAATTTCCGATCGCTTTGCGGATCATTCGCTCAAATCCGAGCTGATAGCGGATATTTACGGTGCGCTTGATCGAAAGATCCTTGCCGCCAAGGACAAACCCGATCCGGTAGCCCTCCGTATAAGTATCTGCCATCGCCGCGATCTCTTCTTCTGAAAGTGTATTTAAAAATTCCGCCGTCTTTAATTCATTTTCCGATACATATTCGCCATAGCGGTAAAGGTAGCGCAGATCCGTCAGATCGGACTCCATCACAATCCGGGTCGCAAAATCCAGCTCCGGGTCGATCGCCTCCTGAATCCGGTGCGCCACAAAAAGTTCACTGTAGTCGCTTAAGAACCAGTAAATGACCTGCTGAATCTCCCGGTACTCCGGAAGCGGGGTGCGCTCGAAGCAATTGTACACCTCAATAAAAAGCTCCAGGCATATGACGGTCTCCTCCAGCCGCTCCTCATAGACATAGATCTGCAGCGCACGCAGTTCCGTGTAAAGAAAGCTTAAAAGCTTTCCGAACACTTCTCCCAGCGTCTCCACCGCATATTCCGGGTTACCAAAGCTTTGGGCATAGTGCTCCGGAAGAATATCCGCATACATCTCATAGTTGATCTGCTGCCATTCCTCAAGAGTATACGCTTCTGCCTTCTCCGGCACCAGCTTCTCTCTCAGAGCCTTCGTCTCCAGTAAAAACTTCGCTACCGCCTGAAAATAAATACAAAAAGGGGCGGACACCGTCTTTTCTTCAAGGATCCCTTCGATCCGTTCCATTGCGAGACTGTACCGCTCCTGTAAATAAGTATCGTTCTGATTTGTCTGTTCCATATTTTCACCTGCCATTTGTCAAGCGGATATTCGCAATCCACTTTGCTGCTTATAAAACGGATATTCGCAATCCGCTTCGCTACTTGCTCATTAACCGAATGCTGCCCCACCGCTTATTGCTTTGTGCAATTGAAACAGGGGCCTTGCTTGATTCGGTAAAATCATAAGGAAGCCTCCCATAACCGGATTCCTCCTTATGATGTGTCATAACCGAATAGCTTCATTGCGTATTGCTCTGCGCAATTGAGGCAGCGAACCTGCCGACGTTTGCGCTCTTTATCCTGCCAGTCCGAGACACACGATAAAGAACCATCCCGCAATCGCCACAGTGCTCAGGATCGTTCCGCATTTGCTGCAGAAATACGATTTGGAATCGTCCTTAAAGCCCGCAAACCCATACCACAGGCCGCAGACTGCCATCACGATTCCGGTAAAGCCAACCGCACCGATCCACGTATTTGCCATTCCCTTCATCAGAAACGAAATCCCGAGCAGCCCCGCCAGAACGATGACCGACAACACACCGAGAACCGCCGAAGCGATCTGGTTTGCGGAATATTTCTTTTCTTCAAAGGAATATACCTGTCTTTTTGCCATATATTTCTCCAATCTGTAGCTTATCCGTCCCCGGGCACCGCATTTTCCTGTGCTTAAAAACGCTGCTTATCTCATCTCCTCCTCCGGAAACCGGCGAAAAAACCACTTCCGCGAAAGCCAGAAGCACCCGTACCCTGCCAGCGCCCCGAACGTATTTAAGATCATATCGTCCACATCAAAGCAGCCGACCCGAAAGATCAGCTGGGAAAATTCGACGAGCGCACTGATCTCCAGTCCGAGCAACCCGACCTTCCATGCCTTCCGTGTATCACGCACCATAAGCGGCAGCAGTGCTCCGAACGGGACAAAGCCGAGAATATTTCCACCCAGATTTAAAACAACGGTCCGGATGCCGAGGATTTTCCAGTAGCGCAGATAACGCCAGATCTCCCGGAACGGGCGCACATTATAGTCGTACACGCCGTCAACCCGTCCATAGCCCTCCGCAAAAAAAAGACAGTAGATGAGTGCCGCGACGTACGCGCCGAACAATAATGTCCCGGAAAGCTTGATGCCTCTGCGAAGTGTCTGCGCCATCAGAATGTAATATCTCCTTTACTTCTCATCAACCGGACTGCGCTGATCAGCAGAAGTACGCCGGAGGTAATGCCGGTCACGAGCACGACAATACCCATCACCAGATTCCAGATTGCGGAATTTGCCACGGTCTTATACAATTTCTCTTTTTTATCCATGTTCCATTCACTCCTTTCTGACCTTCCTGTCAAAGTGGATGTTGCAGGCTCTACTTTGCCCCGTACTCTACATAATATGCGTCGATTGCCGCTTTCATCGCATCGTCGATCCGTACCTTGCCCTGGCACGGACGATTGTACAGATATTCTACGACCTCTTCCATCGTCACAATCGCCTTTGCATCAAATCCATACAGCTCTTTGATCTCGTCGAGCGCGCTCTTGACGCCGCCTTTCCCTACTTCCATACGGTTCAGGGATACCATCAGACCCCGGATTTCCACATTCGCCTGCGCACGGATGATCGGGAATGTCTCCTCGATCGACTTTCCGGACGTCGTCACATCCTCAATGATGACCACGCGGTCGCCGTCTTTTAATTTGCTGCCGAGCAGGATACCTGCATCCCCGTGATCCTTGAGCTCCTTGCGATTCGCACAGTAGCGGATCTCCTTGCCGTAAAGCTCGCTGAATGCGATCACGGTCGCGACTGCGAGCGGAATTCCCTTGTACGCCGGCCCGAAGAGCACATCAAAATCAGTGCCATAATTATCATGAATTGCTTTCGCATAATACTGTCCGAGCCGATGCAGCTGAGAACCGGTCACATATGCGCCCGCATTCATGAAGAACGGAGACTTCCGTCCGCTCTTTAACGTAAAATCACCAAACTTCAGCACATCGCTCTCTACCATAAATTCGATAAATTCCTGCTTGTAATTTTCCATTTTATGGATCCTCCTGTTTTTCGCTGTTTCTTCTATTATATCTTTTTGCGTTACCGCACATCTTTGATGAGATCCTTCACGACCTCACCCGCGATAATCAGTCCGGCGACCGACGGTACAAACGCGGTACTGCCCGGTATCTGACGACGAACCGTGCATTTCCGTGCGGTTCCCGGCGGGCAGACACAGTGGTTTTTACAGCTTAATTCTTCCGTCTCCTTCGGTTCGATCGGCGGCTCCGTTGAGTAAACGACCTTCAGCTTTTTGATGCCGCGCTTTCTGAGCTCCCGGCGCATGACCTTTGCCAGCGGGCAGACACTTGTCTTCGAGATATCCGCCACCTGAAAGGCGCTCGCATCCATCTTGTTGCCTGCACCCATCGAGCTGATGATCCTTGTCCCGGTACGGTATGCCTGCTCGACGAGCTGAAGCTTCCCGGTCACCGTATCGATCGCATCAACGACGTAATCATAGACTGAAAAATCAAACTGATCCGCCGTATCCGGCATATAAAATGTCTTGTAGACGTGTACCTGTGCACGTGGATTGATGTCGAGAATCCGCTCCATCGCCACATCTACCTTATACTTCCCCACGGTGCTGCGCGTCGCCAGAATCTGGCGGTTGATATTTGTCAGGCAAACGCGGTCATCATCGATCAGATCAAACTCTCCGACTCCGCTGCGCGCCAGTGCCTCCACTGTATAACCGCCGACCCCGCCGATACCGAATATTGCCACCCGGCTGTTCGCCAGCTTTTCGATTCCTTCTTTTCCGATTAATAGCTCTGTTCTTGAAAACTGATTCACTTTTTTTACCTTTCGAACTGATATTACCCGTGTACTGCCCCGATCAGGTCAGTGACTTTTTCCACCTGATGAGCCTTCATATAATCCGCAATGCCGTCAATGACTTCGACCGTCGTCATCGGATTATGGAAATTCGCGGTACCGACAGCCACTGCGGTCGCTCCCGCGAGCAAAAACTCGATCGCATCCTCTGCATTCTGGACACCGCCCATTCCGATGATCGGAATGTTCACCACCTGCGCTGTCTGATAAACCATACGCACCGCGATTGGATGCACTGCCGGTCCGGATACGCCGCCGGTCTTATTTGCGATCGCAAATGTCTGCCTGTGAATATCGATCTTCATACCGGTCAGGGTGTTGATCATCGAGAGTGCATCTGCGCCTCCCGCCTCCGCTGCCCTGGCAATCTCGGTAATATCTGTCACGTTCGGACTCAGCTTCATGATCACCGGCTGCGCGGCATGCCGCTTGATCTCAGCCGTGATCGCCTCGACTGCCTTCGGATCCTGTCCGAAAGAGATGCCGCCGCATTTTACATTCGGGCAGGAAATATTGATCTCGAGCATATCTACCGGCTCCTGCGCCAAGCGCTCTACCGTCTCACAATATTCCTCCGTCGTATGTCCGCAGACATTTACGATGATTTTCGTGTCGTACTGCTTCAAAAACGGGATGTCCCGCTTGCAGAACAGGTCGATACCAGGATTCTGCAGGCCGATCGCATTCATCATACCGCTTCGGATCTCTGCCACACGTGGAGTCGGATTGCCCGGCCACGGGACATTTGCAACTCCCTTTGTCACGACTGCTCCCAGTCTGGATAAATCCACAAACTCACTGTATTCCATTCCGGAGCCAAAGGTCCCGGATGCTGTCATCACCGGATTCTTTAAGGTAACTCCGGCGATATTTACACTCATATCTGCCATGTTTTCTCCTCTTCCTACAGCTCCACATCGTCCGCCAGAAATACCGGACCTTCCTTGCATACACGTTTGTTCTTTACCTGGGAATGCTCATCAACCTCTGTCGACTTGCAGACGCAGGCAAGACAAGCTCCGATTCCGCATGCCATCCGCTCCTCCATCGAGATCCAGCACTCGATTCCTGCTTCTTTCGCATATGCCTTGAGTGCACGCAGCATCGGAGTCGGTCCGCATGCAAAGAGCACATCCGCCTTGAGGTCATTTTCTCTGATGCAGTCAATGACATTACCCTTCGTACCAAGGCTTCCGTCTTCGGTCGCCACATAGAGCGTCGCATGCTCCGAAAGCTCCCGGTCAAGAAATGTATCCGCATTGCGATAACCCATGATCGCCACTGCCTTGTCATCCAGCTCCTTTGCCAGCTGTACCATCGGCGGGATACCGATGCCGCCGCCGATCAGGAACACTCGCTTTCCTTTTGCACGCTCCAGTGGAAATCCATTGCCAAGCGGCCCGAGCAGCTCAATCGCATCCCCGGCCTGATAATGGCTGAACTCCTCCGTACCGGTAGCCTCACCGGTCACACGATAGACGATGCGTAGCCTGCCATTTTCCCGGTCAATCTCACACAGACTGATCGGACGCGGCAGAAGCTTTGCCTCATTTTTACAATATACAGAAACAAACTGCCCCGGCTTTGCTGCCGCTGCAATCTGCTCTGTCTGAATCCACATGCTGTAAATCTGCCCGCCGAGCGATTCCTGGGAAATCACCCGCGCGGTCTCTTTGAATTTTTCCGCCATTTTCCTGTCCTTTTCTTTATTCATACATGCCAGACTGATCCTTTGTCTCTCGCATCTATGATTTGGTTCTTCACTTTTCTATCTTCTGTAAAGCGGACATTCGCAATCCATCCCTGCAGCTCTGCTGACAGGGCCTAGCTTCGCTACTTGCTCATGAACGCAGTCGCTTCGCGCACTTGAAGCGGGG
>ERZ809224.978-NODE-978-length-22997-cov-7.139395_pt1 | contig 22997 bp, 17 predicted proteins | sample MGYA00520513_ERZ809224 | MGnify/ENA primary metagenome ERZ809224 (study PRJEB31576, sample SAMEA3212658) | Homo sapiens | biome: human-gut; feature: human gut; material: fecal | place: Sweden | collected 2012 ... | reverse complement strand
TTGTGGAAGTACGAAGTACGAAACAATCCGTAAGGCATCTTTTGACATTAATATCATAAGATGTTTGGGTCAAACGGTATTTTGACTCGAACCATTCTGTTCACACATTTTCCATTGTACCATACTCTGCAGCATTTTGACAGCCTCTTTTGGGTGCAGCAAACCTCGCCAGCAGCGCGGCCCCGGTCGCGGTCTCTTCCTTTCGGTCAGTCAGACAGGCTTCTCTTCCGAATAATTCCGCACAGAGACTGCGCAGCAGCGGATTGTTGCGCAAGGCATTTCCGCAGAGAAGCAGACGCCCCTGTGCCGGCTCTGCATCCATCTTCTGATATGCTTCATACAGCTCCGTCAGGACGCCCCGGTAAAAGCCGAGCACCAGTGTCCCCATCGTCAGGTTCGTCATCGTGATGCCGTCAATGCTTCCGCGCAGGGACGGATTCGCCCGCGTCCCGCGAAACAGTGTCTGAACGCTCAGCATCTCCGTCCCCTGTTCTGCTTCTCTCGCCTCATTTGCTGCCGTCATCATACAGCCAAACATCTCATCACGGGAAACCGTAGCTCCACACTGTGCGCATACATCACGGAAAAAATCATTCAGCATCCGAAACGAAGTACCGCCGCAGAGCCCGGCTCCAAGGAGCAGATACTTCCCTCCTATATAAGGGCGGCACTCCAGTGTCCTATCCTCCGGGATCCTGTCGCTGATCTTTGATATCTGACTGGAGGTGCCGATGTTCAGCACGATATCCTGCTCGCTCTCACACAGCCCTAATATTCCGGCCTGATTATCCCCGATCGGGATCACTACCTCTATGCCGTCCGCCGTCCGGCCGATCACCGATTCTCCCGGCGCCACCTCCGGCAGGATCGCAGGATCGATCCCGGCCTTGCGGCATGCTGCCTTATCAAAACTGCCGCTTCGGATATCAAACAGCCCAAAGCTCGCCGCATTGGTAGGATGTGTCATCGGATGTCTCCTTCCGGTGAGCCGCATCGCTACATAATCCATGATCGTCGTCATGAAAGCAGCCTGCTTAGGTACCAGATTGTTTTGCAGATTGTAAAAATGGGTCGTCAGTCCGTACCCGGTCGCCATCTCATAGCCGCTTCGCGCACTCAGCTCCTGCGCATAGGTGCTGCCCTCCCGATAAGGCTGGTTTCCCCGCTCATCCTCCCACGTCGTAAGCGGTGAGACGGCACATCCGTTTGCATCCACATACAGCATGCCGTGCATCTGGCCCGTAATACCGATGCACCGCACGTCCGGCCACTCCATCCGGTATTCCATCACAAGCTTCCGGCATTTTTCCAGAATCCGGTCTGCGTCCTGCATGCGCTCCCAGCTATGGCCTGCACGTGCCGTATCATTCGGCAGCGTCTTCGCAGCCACCTGTGTCTCTGTCTCCCCGTCCAGCACGACCGAGCTGATCGATGTCGTCCCGATATCAATTCCGATTATCTTCATATGTTCCCCCGCGCGCTATTTCTCTACCAGCACAATCCGTTCCCACTTTCCCTGCAAATAGCGCAGTATACAGGCGGCTCCTGTGATGAGCCAGGTCAGACCGGTCGTATACCAGACTGCCCAGTAGCCGAGTGCCGGAATACCGGCGAGCAGAATTGAAAAGCCGACTCTGCCTACGACCTCCGCCAGTCCGCTGACAAAGGCAAAGGCTGAATCGCCTGCCCCATTCAAAAGGCTGCGCGTAATATAAATCATCCCAAGCGGAATGTAAAACAGACTCGTGATCCGGATCGCACGGCCGCCAATCGCGATGACATTCGCATCTTTGACAAAAAGGCGGACAAACGCTTCCCCGGAAAGGAACATGATCCCGCACATAATCACGCTGAACACGATGACCAGAAACGTTGATTTTCGAAAACCTCTGCGGACACGTTCCTGGTTGCCTGCTCCAATATTCTGTGCCGCAAAGGTGGCAAGCGCCGTCGCCAGAGAATTGTACGGCTGCTGCACGAGCTGCTCGATCCGGGAGGTCGCTGTGAATGCAGCGATGACATCCGAGCCAAAGCGATTGATGATGCTCTGCAGTGCCACACAGGAAAATGCAATCAGACTGCCCTGCGCACCGAACGGAATGCCGAGGCGCAGACATTTTTTCATAAGTGCCGGATCCGGCCGGAAGTTCTCTTTTGTCAGCCGGAAATACGGATTTTTCTTTACCGCATACACGATACACCCCAAAGCCGAGAGCAGCTGCGCGATGATCGTCGCAATCGCAACGCCGGCCACTCCCATATGGAACACGACAACTAGCAGCAGATCGCCAATCACATTCAGTACACTGGCAACCACCAGAAAAATCAGTGATGTCGTCGAGTCGCCAAGCGACTGCAGCATCGCCGCAATCCCATTGTACATTACAACTGATATGATACCGCCGCAGACGATCCTCGTATAGAGCAGCGCATCGTCAAAAATCTCCTGCGGCGTATTCAAAAGCTCGAGAATATTTCTGGAAAACAGCACGGAAACGAAACTGACCAGAATGCCCATGCCAAGCAGCAGATATACAGAATTGCCGAGCGCATCCTTGACCCGTTTTTCATTTTTCATGCCAAAATACTGGGACATCAGTACTCCTGCCCCGGTCGCAAATCCATTGCAGAGCGCAAAGTACAGAAAATTCAGCGACGATGTCATACCGACTGCCGCCAGCGCATTTGTCCCGACGTAATTCCCGACTACGATCGAGTCGACCATGTTGTAAAACTGCTGAAAAATATTTCCGACCAGCATCGGAAGGGAAAAGCGCAAAAGCAGCGGCAGCTCATTCCCGGTTGTCATATCTTTCACGTATTGTTTCGCCATAAATCCTCCTCGTCATTTGTTCCATCACCTGGTGTAAAGTTCTGTTCAACCGTCAAGCAGATATTCGCAATCCATCCCTGCAGCTCTGCTGACAGGGTCTCCGCTTTACAGCTTGCTCACAGGAAGAAAAACCCAGCGTCAGAGCATCCGCTTTTGATGCTCTCATATGCCGGATTCAGGCTATATTTTATACAGTTTTTTTTTCAAAAGTCAATCAAATTTTTCAAGCTTTTGCAAGTTTTTCCAGATATTCCTCAAAGACATCCAGGGCACGTTCTACCGGCTCCGGTGAAGACATATCGACGCCACAGAGCTTCAGCAGATCAATCGGATCCATAGAGCTTCCGCCACTCAGAAATCTTTTATAATTCTCGACGATTCCCGGCTCGCCCGAGAGGATCTTGCTGCTGATCGCGATCGCTGCTGCGAATCCGGTCGCATACTGATATACGTAAAATGGCGTGTAAAAATGCGGAATGCGCTGCCACTCAAAGGCGATATCTTCATCTGCCTCCATAGCCTCGCCAAAGTATCTGCGGTTCAGCTCATAATACGCACTGCAGAGTGCCTCTGAGGTCAGTGTCTCTCCGCACTGTACCGCTGCATGCGTGTCGCGCTCAAATTCTGCAAACATTGTCTGACGGAACATCGTAGACTTAAACTGATCCAGAAAATAGTTGATCAGATAACGACGCTCTGCCGCATCCTCCGTGCGATCCAGAAGGTCATGAATCAATAGTGCCTCATTACAGGTGGAAGCCACCTCTGCGACGAAAATCCGGTATCCGGAATAACGGTATGGCTGTGTGTGGTTCGAATACCAGGAGTGGATGGAATGTCCCATCTCATGTGCCAGCGTAAAAACATCTGCCAGTGTGCCATGGTAATTCAGCAACACATAAGGATGTGACTGATACGTTCCCCATGAATAAGCCCCTGTACGCTTGCCCTCATTTTCATATACATCGATCCAGCGGCCATCAAACCCCTTCTGCAAAAGCTCCTGATAGTCTGCTCCAAGTGGTGCCAGGCCACGCAGTACGATCTCCTTTGCCTCCTCAAAGGAATACTTCTGATCCGGGCAGTCCACCATCGGCACATAATTGTCATACATATGAAGCGTCTCGACTCCGAGCAGCTTTTTGCGAAGCTCCACATAACGGTACATCGCCGGAAGCCTGCGGTTGATCGTCCCAATCAGGTTCTCGTAAACGGATACCGGTATCGCACTCGCATCCAGCGCCTGCTGCATCGCATTGTCATAATGGTGCTCCTTTGCCATCACATCTGCCTGCTTTGCATTTGCATAATACATCGCCGCAATCGTATTGCGGTACTGACGGTAGACGGAATACAGGGCATGAAAGGCGTTCTCCCGTAAGGTGCGGTCACGGCTCTCCATATAGGAAATGTAGCTTCCGATCGTCAGCGTATGCTTCTCGCCATTTGCATCCTCGATGTCCGGAAAGCGGATATCCGCATTGTTAAACATCGAAAAAATATTAGCCGGTGCATCGGCCAGCTCACTCATCCTCGCCAGCAGCTCCTCCGTCTTTGTATCCAGGATATGGTCGCGCATTCTTGTGACCTCCTCGACCTGCCGACGGTATCCCTCCAGCTTCGGCTCCTCCGCATAATACTGAGTCAGACGCGCTTCCGGCAATGCAAGCAGCTCCGGCTGAAACCAGGATATACTCTGCATCATCTGCACGCCGAGTGTCTGTACCTCACCTGTCAGCTTCTGGTATACCGCATTTCCTGTATCCTCATGATATCTCTGATTGGCATAGACTGCCAGCTCTGAATAAATCATGCTGATCTGCTCATCAAGCATCAGCGCCCGCAGTAAACACTCCGCATCCTTCCCAAGCGTTCCCTGCAGCGCCTCATATTCCTTCAAAAGCGCCTGCACCTTCTGTACATCGGCATTATAAGCCTCCATGGAAGCATAAATATCTTCCATTTTCCACGTATTTTCTACCCTCTGTTCCGATCGTTTCATATCACACACCGGCGGCAAGCCGCCTTCCTTTCTTATTATTTTCATTATTCATTCTTGTTTTCTGTCTTTACACAACTACCTTTGAGTATATCAGCTTCCTGCCATTTTCACAAGATGGCGCAGGGCAAATTACAGGGCGCTCCTGTAACATAAAAACAGCAGGACTTTGGTTGTTTCCAAAACCCTGCTGTCTGCATATTCTTTTCTTCGATGTCACAAGCCAAAGCGGATATTCGAATATCCCTCTGAATTTACCGCTCCTCCCGGAAATACGACTGTCCGAGTGAGCTTGGCGGCTGGTTCTCCCGCTTATTACGCATGCTCGTGAGCACGAGTACAACAAGCGTGACAATGTACGGGATCATTTTATAGAGCTCCTGATATTCCATATGATCCATACCGGTCGGCAGATACAGATACAGGATGTAAAGCCCGCCGAAAAAGATCGAGGCAAAGATGCTCACGAACGGCCGCCAGATCGTAAAGATGACGAGTGCAATCGCCAGCCAGCCGCGGTCACCAAACGCATCATTTGACCATACGCCGCACGCATAATCCATGACATAGTACAGTCCGCCAAGGCCTGCGATCATACAGCCGATGCAGGTAGCCTTGTATTTATACTTCGTGACGTTGATACCCGCCGCATCTGCCGTACCCGGATTCTCACCGACCGCGCGCAGATGCAGTCCGATGCGCGTGTGCTTCAATACATACGCGCAGATAATCGCGATCAAAATCGCCGCGTAGGCCAGAAATCCATAGGAAAAGAATACTTTTCCGACCCAGCCGAGCTTCCCTGCAAACGGGAGCGATTTGCTGAAATATCCGCTCGTCGCAGATAATGCGATCGACGGCACATCACTTCCGGAAAGCTTTATCAGTGAACCGCCAAAAAAGTTTCCGAAGCCTACACCAAACGTCGTCATCGCAAGACCGGTCACGTTCTGATTAGCCCGCAAGGTAACAGTCAGAAAGCAGTACAGAAGTCCCATGCAAAGAGATCCCACAAGACAGCACAGAAGCGGAATCAGAACCGCCAGCACGCCATTCATATTCGCAGGATCAGATACCGACTGCTCATAGAAAAAGGATCCCATGACGCCGCTGATCGCGCCCACATACATGACACCCGGAATACCGAGGTTCAGATTGCCCGTTTTTTCTGTCAGGATTTCTCCGGTGCTTCCGAGCAGAAGCGGAATACCCTGTACAACGGCACGCGGAATAAATGCAACAAGATTAATCATTTACGATCATCCTCCTCTCCGGCTTTTTGCGGAAGTGAATCTGGTACGCGATAAAGAACTCACATCCTATGATAAAGAACAGAATAATTCCGGTCAGAATATCCGCAAACGACTGATTCAGTCCAAATGTCGTGGAAATCTCACTCGCTCCACGATTCAGAAAAATGATCAGAAAGCTCGTAAAGATCATCGTAAACGGATTGAACTTTGCCATCCATGATACCATAACCGCAGTAAAGCCCTGTCCGTTGGCAATCGTCGTCGTAACCGTATGATTAATACCACCGACCAGAAGCAGCCCGACCAGACCACAGATCGCGCCGGAGAGCAGCATCGTCCGGACGATGACCTTTTCGACCTTAATGCCGACGTAGCGTGCTGTCCGCTCACTCTCGCCGACGACCTCAATCTCATAGCCATGCTTGCTGTATGTCAGATAAATGTACATGAGCACGGTCACAAGCACTGCCACTACAATGCTCAGCAGATACTTCGATCCGCCGATCTCCGGCAGCCATCCGATATTTGTCTTCTGATTGATAATACCGATCTTGCCGGAACCCTTTGGCATCTCCCATACAATCGTATAGAACGCCACGAGCTGTGTCGCAATATAATTCATCATCAACGTTGATAATGTCTCATTCGTATTCCATTTTGCCTTAAAGAAGGCCGGAATCAGTCCCCAGATGGCACCTGCGCCAAGACTGCATACGACCATCAGCAGTACTACGACTACGTTTGGCACCTTATCTGCCAGTGTGATCATGCAGGCTGCCGCCGTCAGACCGCCGACCAGCACCTGTCCCTCGCCCCCGATGTTCCAGAAGCGCATCCGGAATGCCGGTGTCAATGCCAGCGAAATCAACAGCAAAATTGCCACATTCTGAAATGTAATCCATGTCTTTCTGGCCGTTCCGAACGCCCCTAAAAAGATGGAGACATACACCTGAATCGGATTGATACCGGTCAGGATCGTCGTCACAATCGCACAGACGATCAATGCTGCCAGAATCGCGATCAGGCGGATACCGAGCGACTTGTACCATGGCAGCGCATCCCGTTTTACAATATTAAAAAGAGGATCCTTCGCTTTATTCATGCCCTGTACCTCCAATCTGAGTCATCATGCTTCCGACCGTATTTTTATCGGTCGTTCTTCCGTCCACAATTCCGCTGACCTCGCCGCCGCACAGTACGAGAATACGATCAGCCAGCTCCAGCAGCACATCCAGATCCTCTCCGACAAAGATAACCGCAGATCCCTTCTCCTTCTGCTCGTTGATCAGATTGTAAATGGTATAAGAAGAATTGATATCAAGTCCGCGCACCGCATAGGCCGTCATCAGCACCGTCGGACAGGAAGAAATCTCACGTCCTACAAGCACCTTCTGCACATTTCCGCCCGACAGGCGGCGAACCGGTGTGGATAACCCGGGCGTCACGACCTCCAGATCGTTTACAACCGTCTGCGCCAGATCCTTCGGCGCCTTCCGGTCTGTAAACATCGACCGGCCATTTCGGAAGGAACGCAGCATCATATTATCAGTCAGATCCATATCCCCGACGAGTCCCATGCCGAGCCGGTCCTCCGGGACAAAGGAAAGAGCCACACCCATATCCATGATCTTCCGCGGATCCTTTCCGATCAGCTCCTCACTGCTCCCATCCTCGTTGATATAAGTGATGCTTCCGCTCTCAGTCACCTGGAGTCCGGCAATCGATTCCAGAAGCTCCTTCTGTCCGCAGCCGGAAATACCGGCGATTCCGAGGATCTCTCCGCTGCGCGCCTCGAAGGACACATTTTTCAGCCTGTAAATACCGTCCTCGTCTTTTACCGACAGTCCCTCGACCTTCAGACGCGGCTTCGGATTCACCGGCTCCGGGCGTGCGATATTTAACGTCACCTTATGGCCGACCATCATGTCCGTCATCTCCTGTGCATTTGTCTCCTTTGTCGCCATATCGCCGACAAAGCAGCCGCGGCGCAGCACGGCCACGCGGTCAGACAGGCTCTCAACCTCATGCATTTTATGGGTAATGATAATGATCGCCTTGCCGTCGTTTCGCATATTTCTCAGAACTGCGAACAGCTTCTCCGTCTCCTGTGGCGTCAGTACCGCAGTCGGCTCGTCCAGAATCAGGATGTCGGCTCCCCGGTACAGCACCTTGATGATCTCGACGGTCTGTTTCTGTGACACGGACATATTGTAAACCTTCTGATCCGGATCCACATCAAAGCCGTACTTATCACAGATGCTGCGGATCTTTTCGGATGTCTTTTTCAGATTCAGGTGTCCCTTCATGCCAAGCGCCACATTCTCCGCCGCGCTCAATACATCAATCAGCTTGAAATGCTGATGCACCATGCCGATTCCGCACGCATAAGCATCCTTTGGCGACCGGATCACCGTCTCCTTCCCATTGATAAAAATCTGGCCTTCATCCGGAAAATAAATACCGGACAACATATTCATCAGCGTCGTCTTACCGCTTCCGTTTTCTCCGAGCAGCGCCAGAATCTCCCCACGGTAAATATCCAGATTCACCTTATCATTTGCCACGACTGATCCGAAGCTCTTTGTAATATTTCTTAAGGATACTGCTGCTGTCTTACTCTCCAAATGGATATCCTCCTTTCTTTTCCCTTGCAACCAACGAAACCGGGCGATGTAGCACCACCCGGTTTCTGTACTGTCCTTTTCTGTTCTGTCAGGCGCTTCTATGCCCGGCAGAAGCTTTGTTTCATAACTTGCTTGATTCGGTTAAAACGCGGTATCCAGCAGGTCGATGCCATCGATCTTGACATCAAAGTACGGTGCGGAACGGAAACCTTCTGCAGACTCATGGAAGTATCCGTCCGATACTGCCTCATGGTCTCCCTTATAATCTGCATCTGTGTCTACGTCTGCCATGTAGCTCTCAAGCTCTTTTCCGTCTACTGTAAAGGTAGCGGTATCAAATACATGAAGCTCACCGGATTCCAGCTTTGCCTTTGCCGCATCGATTGCTTCCTGAGTACCCTCTGCAGCGGTCTTTCCAAGGCTGGTCAGCTCTACTGATCCGGTCTCCAGATTGCCGGTCCAGTCGGTATCGATCGCTTCACCGCTTGCCACACAGCCCATTGCATACTCAAAATACGGCTCCCAGTTGATTCTGGAAGAAACAAGGAAGGTCTCCGGGCATGCGCTCTCTGTGCTTCCGTTGTAGGATACGTCCGGAACACCTGCGGTCTCACACGCGGTCGGTGCACCCATGGAGTCTGCATGCTGGCTGATCAGTACACAGCCATCCTCGATCAGCTTGTTCGCGCCTTCCTTCTCAGCGGTCTCATCATACCAGGAACCTGTGAAAGTAACTTCCATCGTGGCAGTCGGGCATACCGAACGTGCGCCAAGGAAGTAAGAAGTATATCCGGAAATAACCTCTGCATAGGTATATGCACCTACATAGCCCATCTTCGCCTGATCTGCAGTGATCGTTCCTGCGTCGATCATCTCATTTAACTTCATGCCAGCTGCAATACCAGCGAGGTAACGTCCCTCATAAATCGAAGCAAATGCATTATGGAAATTATCCAGCTCCTCTGTGTGTGCCTTTGTTCCGGTCGCATGGCAGAACTGAACATCCGGGAATTCTCTTGCTGCCTCAATGATGTAGTCCTCATGTCCGAAGCTGTCTGCAAATACGAAGTTGCAGCCTGCGTCTGCGAGCTCACACGCTGCCTCATATGCTTCCTGGCCCTCCGGGATTCCGGTCTTAGCTACATACTCGATACCCATTTTTTCGCAGGCTGCCTTTGCTGCATTGATGAAGTTCAGGTCATACGTGGAATTCTCGTCATGCAGGAAAATAAATCCGGCCTTTACCGTTGTCTCCTCCGCATTGACTGCAACGCCGGTACACGCTCCGAGAGTTGCGATCACAGATGCTGCCGCGATCAGTTTTACACACTTTTTCATTTCCTTTTCTCCTTCGATTGAATTATTGTGGTGTCAGATCCGGAATTTCTGGTGGCAAACGCTTCCTTTGCATTTTTGAGCAAAAAAAGCAGATGTACAATCCAATACATCTGCAGATAAACAAACTCTATCCACCCAATAGTCGCAACTGAACGGCGTGCGGTAGAAACGTCTGAACCATCTTCACAGACCTATATCGGATAACACTACTTATTTAAAGTCTAACAACTTTCCCGGCGCTTGTCAAACAAATTGCTATCCGAAAAAGCTTTTCGGTACAAATGCCAAAAAATCGACATTTTTTGTATGACCGTTCGTCATTTAGACAAGGCAATCGCTTTGCGCAACGAAAGCAGGAGACCTGCCTGATTCTGGTCAAAAGAATATGAAAAAATCGCCCTGCAATCATTGACATTCCAGACTGTTTGTGGTAGTATTCGTCAATATAGAACGTAGTTTTAAAAACTACATTGTATTATGTAAGCAACACTTCGGTAATCCGCTTTGGACGTTTATAAGGAGGGATTTTCATGACTATTACAATCCGTGAACCCGGCAGTGCCATCACACATCTGATCGGCCTGCTGCTCGCTGCCTTTGCAGCCATTCCGATGCTTGTTAAAGCAGCACTTTTTTCCACCCGTACGGCTGTTGCAGCGATGGCCGTCTTTATGACGAGCATGATCCTGCTCTATGCTGCGAGCACGCTCTATCATTCTGTGAATCTGACCGGATCGAAGCTGAAGCTCTTTAAAAAGCTTGATCATATGATGATCTTCGTCCTGATTGCAGGCTCCTACACGCCGGTATGCCTGCTCGTGCTCACACCGGATGCCGGGTATCCGCTTCTCATCGCTGTATGGGGTATCGCAGCAGCCGGTATGCTCTTCAAGCTCTGCTGGGTGACCTGTCCGAAATATATTTCTTCTATTATATATGTCGCGATGGGATGGGCCTGCCTCTCCGTATTTGGTCAGCTCATTCACACCCTGAGCCACGCGGCCTTTTCCTGGCTGCTGGCCGGCGGACTCTTCTACACCGTAGGCGGCATCATCTATGCACTGCGGCTCCCGTTTTTTAACGCCCGCCACCGCAATTTCGGCTCTCACGAGATTTTCCATCTCTTTGTCATGGCCGGAAGCATCTGCCATTTCATTTGTATGTATCGGTACGTGCTATAGCTCTCCATTCCAGAGCGCTTCAATTACCGCCCACACTTCCTCGACCCCCTGCTTTGTCTGCGCGGAAAACGGGATGATCGTTGTCCCCGGCTTTACCGCAAGCCCTTCTCTGATCAATTTGATCTGCTTCTGAACCTGGCTGCGCTTGATCTTGTCGAGCTTCGTCGCGATGATGATCGGCGCAAAGCCGTTCTGACAGATCCAGTCATACATGATCGCATCATTTTTTCCCGGCTCGTGCCGGATATCAATCAGCAAAAAGACAGCCTTCAGCTGCTTTGAACCGTGCAGATAGCGCTCGATCAGCTTTCCCCACTTCTCCTTTTCGCTCTGTGGTACCTTCGCATAGCCGTACCCCGGCAGATCGACCAGATACTCTGCCTGATTGATCCGGTAAAAATTGATCGTCTGTGTCTTTCCCGGCTGAGAGCTCGTACGCGCCAGCGCCTTGCGGTTCACAAGACTGTTGATCAGAGACGACTTCCCGACATTCGATTTTCCTGCAAATGCAACCTCCGGGTATGCATTTTCCGGAAGCTTACTTGTGATTCCGCACACTGCTTCCAATTCCGCCTGTTTGATTACCATATCTGCTCCTTTCTCACGCACGCTCCAGTGCCACCTTCAGTACATCCCGCATCGACTCCGCATACACAATCTCCATGCCCTGTTTGATCTCCTCGGAAATCTCCCCGACATCCAGCCTGTTCTCAGCCGGAACAATCACGGTGTGCATACCGGCGCGGTTCGCAGCGAGCAGCTTCTCCTTCAATCCTCCGATCGGCAGCACCCGACCGCGCAGGGTGATCTCACCGGTCATCGCCACGTCCGCGCGCACCGGAATCTCCGTGACAGCCGATAAGATCGCTGTCGCCATTGTGATGCCGGCTGAAGGGCCATCCTTCGGCACTGCACCTTCCGGGATATGGATGTGGATATCATTCTTCGCAAAAAACTCGGCATCAATATGATAACGTCCGCTCAGCGACCGCACATAGCTGATCGCGGTACGCGCCGACTCTTTCATCACATCTCCAAGCTGCCCGGTCAGTAAAAATTCACCCTTTCCAGGCATCGTATTTACTTCGATCTGCAGCGTATCGCCGCCCACGCTCGTCCATGCAAGGCCACGCACGATGCCGATGTCACTCTTTTTATTCCTGCGGTTGACCGAAAAAATCTTCTTGCCAAGATATTTCTCCAGGTTTTTCTCGGATACCTTTACAGCTTCTGCCTTCTCCTCTAAAATCTGTCTGGCTGCCTTCCGGCAGATCTCGCCGATCCGGCGTTCCAGCTGACGCACCCCGGCTTCACGCGTATAAGCTTCGATGATCGCCATCAGGGCCGGTTTTGTGATCGTAAGCTGCGACTTCGTCAGTCCGTTGCGCTCCAGCTGCTTCGGAATCAGATGCTCCCTTGCGATATGGTATTTTTCATTTGACGTATAGCTCGTGATCTCAATGATCTCCATCCGATCCAGCAGCGGACGCGGAATGGCATGCAGGTCATTCGCTGTCGCGACAAACATCACATGAGATAAGTCGATCGGCAGCTCCACATAATGATCCCGGAAGCGGCTGTTCTGCTCCGAATCCAGCACCTCCAACAGTGCCGACGACGTGTCGCCCTTATAATCACTGCTCACTTTATCGATCTCATCGAGCAGCATGAGCGGATTCTTGACACCTGCCTGACGCAGTCCGTTGGCCAGGCGCCCCGGCATCGCTCCGACGTAGGTACGTCGATGGCCACGGATTTCCGCTTCATCCCGCACACCTCCGAGGCTGATCCGGACATACTTTTTATCCAAAGCCCGCGCGATTGAGCGCGCGATTGACGTCTTTCCGGTACCCGGCGGTCCGACAAGGCAGAGAATCGGGCTGTCGCCTCCCTTTGTCAGTACACGCACCGCAAGGAATTCCAGCACGCGCTCCTTGACCTTTTCCAGTCCGTAATGATCTTCATCAAGAATCCGTGCTGCATTTTTCAGATCCTGATTGTCCTCGGACTCTTTATCCCATGGAAGCTCCAACAGCGTCTCAATATAACCGCGCAGAACCGAATTCTCCGCATTGTTGCTGCCGATACCACGCAGGCGGTCTGCTTCTTTGATGATGCGCGCCTTAACCTCATCAGAAGCCTCCAGCTCCTTTGCCTGCTGTTTATATTTTTCCACATCCGAGAGCAGCGTATCCTCGCCGAGCTCTTCCTGAATGACCTTGATCTGTTCACGCAGGATGTACTCCTTTTGACTTTTGTCTACACGCTCCCGGACTTTCTGCTGGATCTCATTGCGAATCTGCAGAATCTCTATCTCATTTGTCACGATCTGATAAAGGCAATCATAGCGTTCCAACAGCCCATTGGCCTCTAAAAGCTGCTGCCGCTCCTGATAATGCAGCGGCAGCCGTGCACATACCTGCTCCACCAGCTCCTCCAGAGCATCCAGCTCCAGCAGTGCGCCGAGCAGCTCCTTGCCAAATTTCTGATTCATCTGTGCATAACGCTTCAGCAGATCCTGCAATGCCCGCTGCATCGCCAGCTCCGTATTCCGGTCCAGATCATATGCCTCTTCCTCCAGAAGCTCGATTTCACCTGCCAGATATCCTTTGGCCTCCTGCATGGAAATGAGACGTGCCCGCTGCATTCCCTCTACCATGACACGCACAATCCCCTTTGGCATCTTCGTGACGGTACGGACCTCTGCTGCTATACCGATCGGATACAGCCCCTCTGCCTGCGGACGGTCCTGCTCCGGGTCCTGCTGCGTTACGAGAAAAATCATCTTGGCCTGATCCATCGCCGCTTCCACCGCACGGATGGATGACTCACGGCTGATATCAAAATTAACAACCATTTTCGGCAGTACCGTCAGGCCGCGCAGCGGAATAATTGGCGTTACTCTTCTTCCTTCTTCCATCTTGTGTCTCCTTTTCATGCTATCTCTTAGCAAGTCCCATCCTACTTGAGACTTGCCTGATTCGGTTAAAAAAGCTGCTGCAGAAGCAGACATGCTTGTCCTCGTCTGTTCTGCAGCAGCTGCCTGCGTTTATCTTATGCGGTCTCAGTCTCTTCCACAACGCCAAGGCGGCGTCTTCTCCTGCCACGCACATCCTCGCGGTAAGTCAGCTCCGGCTCTGCCGTACCTTCCACCGCTTCCTTTGTAATCGTGCATGTCGCGATCTTCTCATCTGACGGAATACGGAACATCAGCTCCTGCATGACGCCTTCCATGATCGCACGCAGTCCCCGCGCTCCGGTACGGCGCTTGATCGTCTTTTCCGCGATGGCCTCAATAGCCTCCGGGGTAAAGGTCAGCTCCACATCATCCAGCCCGATCAGACCCTGATACTGCTTGATCAGCGCATTCTTCGGCTCGGTCAGAATCCGTACCAGTGCATCCTTATCCAGCTCATCCAAAGATACGACGACCGGTACGCGGCCCATGAACTCCGGAATCATACCGAATTTAATAAAGTCCTGCGGAAGCGCTTTTTTGAGTACTTCGCCGACGTTGTGCTTCTCCTTTTCAGTAAGCTCGGAATTGAATCCGATGCCCTTCTTATCCAGCCGGGAAGAAATAATCTTTTCCAGGCCTTCAAATGCACCGCCACAGATAAAGAGAATGTTTGTCGTGTCGATCTGAATCAGCTCCTGATGCGGATGCTTCCTTCCACCCTGCGGCGGTACGGAAGCGACCGTCCCTTCGAGTATCTTCAGCAGCGCCTGCTGTACACCCTCTCCGGAAACATCACGTGTGATAGATGCATTCTCCGACTTTCTCGTAATCTTGTCGATCTCATCAATATAAATGATACCATGCTCTGCTTTTTTGATATCATAGTCTGCTGCCTGAATGATCTTGAGCAGAATATTTTCCACATCCTCGCCCACATATCCGGCCTCCGTCAGAGAGGTCGCATCTGCGATTGCAAACGGTACATTCAGCAGTCTCGCCAAGGTCTGTGCCAGCATCGTCTTTCCGGAACCAGTCGGCCCAAGCATCAGAATATTGCTCTTCTGTACTTCCACATCCAGATATTTTCCGCTCATGATACGCTTGTAGTGATTGTACACAGCCACCGCCAGCGCTTTTTTCGCTTCATCCTGTCCGATGACGTATTCATCCAGAAAATCCTTGATCTCCATCGGTTTCTGAAGATTGATCGCATACTCCCCATCCGGAGCATACTCCTCATCCATCTCTTCCTCTATGATCTCTGAGCAGATTTCCACACACTCATCGCAAATATATACCCCGTTTGGACCAGCTATGAGCTTGTGCACCTGATCCTCTGTCTTATTGCAGAAGGAGCATCTGATTTTGTCATTGTTTTTCCCTGGCATGTTTCCACCTCTTATATATTTACTAAGCGTAAAGCGGACATTCGCAATCCGCTGCTTATCGCTTTGCGCAATTGAAACAGGGCCTTACTTGATTCGGTAAAGTAAGGAAATTCCCGTAAAGCAAAATACAGGACTGTCACCAGTATTGTGCGACAGCCCCGTGCATTTTATCTTGATTTGACCAGTTCGTCAATCAAACCATATTCTTTTGCTTCTTCTGCTGTCATATAATTATCACGGTCGGTATCTGCCGCGATCCGCTCCAGCGGCTGGCCGGTATTAGCAGCCAGAATTTCATTCAGCTTCTGCTTCGTGCGGAGAATCTGATCCGCGACAATCTGAATGTCCGTCGCCTGTCCGCGCGCACCGCCGGACGGCTGATGAATCATGATCTCTGCATTCGGCAGAGCAAAACGCTTGCCCTTTGCGCCGCCTGCCAGCAGGAACGCACCCATGCTCGCAGCCATACCCATGCAGATCGTAGATACGTCGCATTTTACATAATTCATCGTATCATAAATCGCCATGCCTGCCGTGACTGATCCGCCCGGGCTGTTGATGTAGAGCTGAATATCCTTATTCGGATCCTCAGACTCCAGAAACAGAAGCTGCGCAACGATCAGGTTCGCGCTGACATCTGTCACTTCCTCGCCCAGAAAAATGATCCGGTCGTTCAGCAGTCTGGAAAAAATATCGTAGGAACGTTCGCCTCTTCCGGTCTGTTCGATGACATAAGGTATAAAACTCATTTCGTCTCCTCCTGACTGGAACCGATCTGTATTACTCCTCGGTCTTTTCCTCTTCCTTTGCAGCCTCTACTTCTACTGCAGCATCTGTAATCATATCAACTGCAGCCTGGATTGCGAGATCGCTCTTCATCTGCTCCTTCTCAGCATCGCCGATGAGCTCTTTCAGCTTGTCTGCTTCCATCTTGTATGCAGCTGCCATCTTCTCAATCTCTTCATTGACCTTCTCATCGCTTACTTCGATGTTCTCAGCCTTTGCAATAGCCTCAAGTACCAGGCTGTTCTGGATGCGCTTGAGTGCCTCCGGACGCATCTGCTGTGCCAGAGCATCCATGGTCAGACCAGTGAACTGCATGTACTGATCCATAGAAAGACCCTGAGACTGCAGTCTTCTTGCGAAGTCGTCTGCCATTCTTCTTACCTGCTCGGTAATCATAGCCTCCGGAATCTCCATCGTTGCATTCTCTACAGCCTTTGCAACGGTCTTGTTCTGCTTCTCACGCTTTGCGTCAGCCGTCTTCTTCTCCAGCAGCTTTGCACGGATATCATCCTTGTACTCAGCCAGTGTATCGAACTCGGATACATCCTTTGCAAACTCATCGTCTGCTTCCGGAAGCTCCTTTACCTTGATCTCATTTACCGTGCACTTGAATACTGCCGGCTTGCCCTTGAGCTCTGCTGCATGATACTCCTCCGGGAAGGTAACATTTACTTCTACTTCTTCACCGATCTTTGCACCGATCAGCTGATCTTCAAAGCCCGGGATGAAGCTGCCGGAGCCGATCGTCAGAGAATAATCCTCAGCCTTTCCGCCCTCGAACGGAGTACCGTCAACAAAGCCCTCGAAGTTGAGCTTGATCATGTCGCCCTTCTCCACTGCTCTGTCATCTACATCGATAGTTCTGGAGTTATTCTCGCGCTCCTTATCGACTTCCTTATCCACTTCCTCCTCGGAAACCTCAACCGGAGTCTTTTCTACTTCTACGCCCTTGTAATCACCAAGCGTAACAGCCGGCTTTAATGCTACCTCTGCGGTAAAGATAAACGGCTGACCTGCTCCGATCTGTGTCACACTGATCTCCGGCTGAGAAACGATCTCCTCACCGCACTCCTTTGCAGCCTCGCTGTATGCCTTCGGGATCACGATATTCGCTGCATCCTCATAGAATACGCCTGTGCCGTACATCTTCTCGATCATCTTTCTCGGAGCCTTGCCCTTACGGAAGCCCGGAAGGGAGATCTTCTTCTTATCCTTCTGATAAGCCTGCTCAATCGCTGCATCGAACTCTTCTGCAGATACCTCGATCGTCAGCTTTGCCATATTCTTTTCCAGTTTTTCCACCTGTACACTCATTGTGTCTGTTCCTCCTTTAACTGTCAAGCGGACCGGTAATCCGCTTTGCTTCTTGTCCATAGCTGCAGCTTTCACCGCAGATCAGCCTGCCAAAAACAGCCGGTCCGATTCTCACTCACAAAAAGACTGCCCCTACAGCTATGCAGTCATTGAGATAGTATAGCATAACAATATCTAAAACGCCAGTGTTTTTTTACGTTTTCCGGCGTTATACCGCATAAATAATGCCCTTTGCCAGCGCATCTGCCTTTTCTTTCCCTGCAAGCTGCTCTGTAAGTGCCAGTGCAAACGGAATTGCGGTCCCCATGCCGCGGCTGGTCGTGACATTACCGCATACAACGACCGGATCAAATGACACCTCTGCTCCCGTAAGCGCCTCCTCAAAGCCCGGATAGCAGGCCGCACGCCTGCCTTCAAGCAGACCGAGTCCGCCAAGCACACTCGGAGCCGCGCAGATCGCAGCCAGCCGTTTACCTTCCGCATTTTTTTCTTTCAGAAGTGCCGCCAGCCCCCCGTGCGCCGCCAGGCGCTTTGTCCCCGGCATACCGCCCGGAAGGACGAACAGCGTACCGTCTGAAAAATCCACCTCTTCAAACACTGCATCTGCAACGACCGGAATCCCGTGACTGCCGGTCAGTTCTTTGCGTCCCATAATCGAAACCATCTGAATCTCCACACCGGCACGCCGCAGGATATCCACAACGGTCAGCCCCTCGATCTCCTCAAATCCATCTGCCAGAAATATATATGCCTTTTCCATGCTCTTCCTCCTGTAATCTGCTGTTTTATCGTTTCTGCATTCCTTTTGCTGTCCACAGTGTAGCAAACCAGGAAACGAAAGTCAAACGTAAACAGAGGAAAATGTGACCGCACACTTCTGTGCCACATTTTCCTCTGATGCTTCCGCCTGATCAGCGGGATTCTGTCGGCCGCCCAGCTTCAGCGGTTTCCGGTTCAATCCTGATAAGTTGATTTATAATTATGGAAGCTCTCTACGTGATGCGGATTCTCCTCCCAGATCTTCTCTGCCTTTCCGGCCCAGTTTTCCGCATAATTCTTACATTTATCACAGAGATGGTCGACGCTCTCCGGCGACTGCAGATCTGTCGACTTTGCACCGGTCTTATGTACCATCTCACGCAGCAGCTCCGGGTTCTCAAGCATCGGGCACGGCCGCAGCTGGTTGTCATTAAACGGCTGACCGTCCCGGTATGCCATAAAGAGCGGCTGACGCAGCGCATCTAAAAGAGATACCTCGTGAATATTTGCACCGGAATAATGAATGAACACACACGGCTCTACATCGCCGTTTGCATTGATGTGCATGTAATTCCGGCCTCCGGCAATACAGCCTCCGACAAACTCACCGTCATTCTGAAAATCCATTGCAAAGATCTGCTTGCCGCCCTCTTTCCCACGGATCTCGCGGACTCTGTGATACATGTACTCTCTTTGCTCCTTCGTCGGAAGCAGCTCCGTCGCCGCCTCATTTCCAACCGGCATATAGTGGAAGTACCAGGTATAACGGCACCCCTTCTCGATGATCATATCGAGGAACGCATCACTTGTGACGGTCTCAATATTCTTGCTCGTGTAGCAGATCGATGTGCCAAAAATCAGACCGTGCTGCTTCATCAGATCCATGGCATGCATGACCTTTTCAAAGCATCCGGCGCCACGGCGGGAATCATTGACTTCCTCATATCCCTCCAGACTGATCGATACAGAGAGATTGCCGACCCGCACCATCTCTTTACAAAATGCTTCATCGATCAGCGTACCGTTTGTAAATGCATGGAATGCGCAGTCATTATGCTTCTCGCACAGACGGATCAGATCTGCCTTGCGCACAAGCGGCTCGCCTCCGGTATACATATAGAAGTAAATGCCAAGCTCCTTGCCCTGTGTAATAATGGAATCCAGATCTTCAAAGGAAAGATTCAGCTTATGCCCGTACTCGGCAGCCCAACAGCCGGTACAGTGCATGTTACAGGCACTGGTAGGATCCATCAGAATCAGCCACGGCACCTGGCACTGCAGCTCTTTCCGTTTCTCACGGATCGTCTTTGTCCCAAAATAAGCGGCTTCAAAGCCAAGATTTAAGGCTGTCATTTTCAGCACATGCGGATCTAGTTCATTCAGAAGCCGGTTCACGTACTGATACCATTTTCCGTTTTCATCAGAAAGCATCGCACGTGCAGCGTCGTAGCTCTTGTCCTGAAACATCGGTCCGGCCACCTTCTGCGTGACATCGACCAGATTTAGCAACGCCTTTTTCCGGTCTTCCGGATCTTTATTCACATAATGCAGCACTCCGTCGATCCCTTTTCCTACCAGTGCGCGTTCCATCTTATGTACTGTACTCATTTGTAGTTCCTCCTCTTCTCTCTTTACTCATGTTATAATGCCGTCTACCGGCTATGATACCTGCGGATCGCTCCGGAAATACAATGCAATACCATTATAGCACCGCAAACAGACCACCCGTCAGCAGCAAAAACAGACCGCCTGCGAAGCTGATCTGTCGGCGCCATTTTGTCCCATACCAGTAGCCGTAAGCCAGGCCGCCGACTGCTGCCAGAAACGCAGAAATCCAGATGCCGACTATCTGCCACAGGCTTCCGTGGCTGATATACCACGCCGCCATGCCGATCAGCAGCATATGCAGCCCGGCCCGCGCCGCATATTTTGCGACTACGCCATTTTTAGGCTCTGCCTCTCTTCGTTCTTCAAATCCTTTCCCACAGATCGCCGTCCGCATACATAAAAAGGAATAAAACAGCAGCAGGGCTACCAGCAACGTCCGCCACAGCCGTTCGAGTGACAGATCCGATCCGGCATTTCGAATCAGCTCTGCTGCTAGGGTTCCGCCAAGCAGCAACAGCAGCTGGATTCCGGAATAGACAGCTGCTATGCGCAAGGCTTTCTTTCCTCCCATATTGCTCTGAGTCGCTCCGATCTGAAGGACATATTCAAACACAGACAGGGCAACACCTGCCACAAGGCAGATCATACAAACGCTTCCGATCTTCACCGCCCCCTCTCTTTTGCTGTTTTTAATATAAAAAAAAAGATCGAATTTTGAAAGATTCAATCTTTTTCTGTCGTCTGTTTTTTCTGACACACATCTTCTTTTGTCAAATTTCGGAAACGCGTCCTGCAATTTGTCTCATCTATCCTTCTACCTTATGTCCGAGAAGCTTTTCCGCGGAATCGGAGAACAGGATCTCGTATACCTCCATCACCTCCAATGCGCTGACATCCTCGGCATAATTCAGCCACTTTTCTGTTACGAACCAGAAAATACGTGCGAAGTATTCCGAGACCAGCTCCACGCTCAGCAGATGATGAGACGGATGAAATGTATTTTCCCGCAGCGCCTGTTCAACCTCCTGACGGATGCAGCGGACAAAAATCTCCTGGAAAGAATTCTGTCCCTCTAATGCAGCCAGTTTTCGGTAATAGCGCTTGTCCTTTTCCATGCTGATCAGCATAAAGCGCAGCCCTTCCCGGATATACCCGGCTGCAATCAGGGAATTGGCAGGCTGCCAGATCTCCTGCATAAAAATCCACTCTACCACATCATATTTATCCCGGAAGTACGTGTAAAAGGTAGGACGCTTTACATTCGCCCGGTCAGTGATGTCCTTTACAATTATTTTCTGGAAACTCTTCTCCTGCATCAATTCCTTGAAGCACTGTGCCAGCGCCTGCCTGATCTCCGCCATTTCAAAAAGCCTCTCTTTCCTTCTTCTCTTCGGTATCTTCCATCCTGTGACGCACCCAGCGGTTCCTTCCTCTGTGCTTCGCTTCGTAAAGCGCCCGGTCTGCCTTCTGATACAGCTCCATATAGGAACAGCCACCGTGTTCCGGTACCTCCGCAAGCCCGATACTGCAGGACAGATGCACCTCATCCGGGCATCCTTCCGGATGCAGACTGCGAAACAGTACGCACAGGGCCTCCGCCTTCAGCTCCGCATCCCGGATTGAATTAACCTCTTTCATCAAAACGACAAACTCATCGCCGCCAATTCTTCCGACAATGTCATTTTCCCGGAATAAACGTAAGAGTGTCTGTCCGACCTGCCGCAGCGCCGCATCTCCGGCTGCATGTCCGTACCGGTCATTGATCTCTTTAAACTTATCCACATCCAGCATGAGAAAGACCTGCTTTTTCTGATGTGCTTCCTGCAGCCAGCCGTCAATTGCCATCTCTGTGCTTTGTTTATTCAAAACACCGGTCAGTCCATCTACCTGTGCCGCCTGTTCCAGCTCCTTCTGCCGCTTCAGCATCATGCAAAATACATAAGCCAGCAGTGCCGCCATCCCGAACAGCACCATCCCCATCAGTATTGCCTCGTAGCGTGTAATCGTGCGGTAGGGCGCCTCTACGATCTTCTCCGGAACGATATAGCACATCATCCAGTCATTGGCGTCGATCGGCGCATAACTCAGATAGCGGAAATCTCCATCCCTGCCCAGCTTCACACTGCCGCTTATGCGGTTTGCAAAGCCGTCCCGCATCATTTCAAAGGTATCTCCCTCAAGGAAGGTCATCTGTGCATAATAAGAAAATACATTGTCATCTAACTGAATTCTGCGATATTTCTCACTTCCGTCATAAGCAACGATCTCTCCGTCTGCCGTCACAATCAGAGAATAGCCTGCCCCGCCGTAAATATCCTCAAACAGCATATGACTCAGGGCGCCCACATCATAAGAGCCGCCAAGCACGCCTGCCACTTCACCAGCATGATATATCGGCACACAGAGGATGACCCGCGTCTCGCCATCCACGACACTTTCCAGTGGATCACTCAGGCAACGCTCTCCTTTCATGGCCCGCTTAAAATAGTCCCGCTCTGCGACATTTTTTACCTCACCGCTGCTATAATGAGCCGTCCCATCCGGTGCTATGATCGCGATCCGTTCCAGGTCGCTCTTCTCGCAGACCTTCCGCATCAGCGTCATCACATTCTCCGAGCAGAGCTCACCGATCTCTCCTAAATAGCCTGCAAACCCTTCCAGATACTGATACTGAATCGTGATATCTGAGCTGAATGCCGCACTCTGACGGTCAATATTCGTCGTAATTGTCTGTCTTACATTTTGCTCAATGCTTTTTTTCACCGCACCGAAAAATGCGCTCAGACATAAAAGAAGAAACACAAAAAACGCACCGATTACATGAATATATACTCTTAAATCCTTCCATCTCTTTTCGCCTCGCCGCACAGACACTCCCCTTTCCGAAGTTCCTGATATGCTGTTGGGGTCAAAAGGTATTTTGCCCCCTATGATACACGGATTGCTTCGCATTTC
>ERZ809224.976-NODE-976-length-23017-cov-5.068330_pt1 | contig 23017 bp, 17 predicted proteins | sample MGYA00520513_ERZ809224 | MGnify/ENA primary metagenome ERZ809224 (study PRJEB31576, sample SAMEA3212658) | Homo sapiens | biome: human-gut; feature: human gut; material: fecal | place: Sweden | collected 2012 ... | reverse complement strand
GTTCTGCCAGTTTCGCTGTTACGCCGCTGGCACTGAAATACGCTACTAATACCTTACTCATAATCAATACCTCACCTTTCCTGAAAATCATATTTTATCGCTGTGTTTTACTATAGAATACCATAAATCTAAGACAAATGCACCTTATTGTTTTTTGAGTAGGGTAGACGCAACATCCACTATCACGAATCTATTTATACTTGTTATAACAGGATTTACACTTGGCCTGTCCATATATGCCGCATATAAAATTATCTTCTCCAATACTTTTTTTGTGTGTGCATCGGCCGCCATATCCTTCTGTTTTTTTCTCTGCCGCAAAAGTTTCCAGAATTTTTGACTGGGACGTACCCGGGTCAAAACCGACAGCCCCTACTGCCTTTCTTCTTTTCCGGACAGGATACGCTCTACTGCCGCCCGAAATTCCTTTGCCCCATCTTCCGCCGTCATCTGCTCATAGAACACTGCTGTGCCGACACGGTTAAATTCCTCGTTAATCTCCGAAATCCCCGTAGGCTCGGGTGCGGGCAAAGCGCCGGATATTTTTTCGGCTTTCTCAATGTATTGAAACATCTCCACTTCCTGTTCGGAAAGTATGCCGGTCTGTATCATCTGCTCCCTAACTGCGGAGGAGATGGGGACGCCTCTTTCTGCCCGGATGATGTTGTTTGCCTGCTCTGAATTTATGAACCAGTCAATAAACTCCGCGCATGCCTCTTTCACCTTGGAGTTTTCAGAGATGCTGAAGAACATGCTTGGTTTCACCCACAGCCCCTGTTTTTCTGAGCCTTCCAGCAGCGGCGGCAGCGCAAGCTTCATGCTGCCGTTTACCCCGCTCATCTTCACCGCGTAATTGCTCCACTCAAAAACCGTACCGGCCTCGCCTGTCAGGACAGCCCCTTGATCCTGTCCCCGCGTCAGGATATCGGAGGTCTCGTCAGGATCCGGGGAAATATCTTCGTCCATCATATCCTTCCACATCTGGAAATAGCCTGCCGTGATGCCGTCGTCCTCAAAGCCAAGCCCCGTCTTCTCTTCATTAAACAGGGCTTCCCCGTGCTGGCGTACCCAATAGTTAAAGATGTTGATATCTCCGGTAGCGCCCACTTCGACCTGCGCACTCTCACTCCCCATCTTTTGCGATATCGCCTGGTTCTTCTCTATGTAGTCCTCCCAGGTCCATTCGTCGGACGGCGGCTCTACGCCGGTTTTCTGAAATACATCCGCATTGTAGCTTACAGTCAGGGCAGCGCTTCCCAGTGCTATCCCCGCTAATTTTCCTTCCACGCTTCCGCTGTCCAGATATATGTCGTCAATGTCCTCCGTATGTATGATGCCCTCGTCAAGAAACGGCTGAAGATCCGCAAGGGAGCCGTTCCGGGCATACGTTTCGATATACATATAGTCCATCTGGACAATGTCCGGCATACTGCCGGAAACTGCCTGGATAGACAATTTATCGAAATATCCTTCCCAATCCGTGGGGACGACATCAAACTCCACATCCTCATGAATCTTTGTATACTCTTCCAGCAGCTCCTGCATATACGCGTGCCTGCTCTGGGAACCCCACCAGGTAATCGTGATTTTCGTCTTTTCTTTCTCCCGCAGGCCTTCGGTTTCTCCCATCTCCCGGGGGCTGCACGATGACGATGTTACGCAAAGGGCGGCGCACATGCACAATATTTTAACTGTCCCCTTTATGATTTCCCTGTTTCTCATCGCTTCCCCCTCCCTCTGCCTGCACCGTCAGGAGCTTTTCCTTATACTCCTTCGGCGACATATGCGATATCCGGCGGAACGCTTTCGAAAAATACTGGCCGTCGGGCGCGTATCCTACCATCTCTGCCAGGATGCTGATTCGCAGCTCCGGACGATACTGCATGATCCGCTGTGCCAGCCGGATTCTCTGCCTCAGCAAATACGCTGAAAACTTTTCCCCCATGCTTACGCTGAAAATGCGGCTGATATAATCCTCATTCATAAACAACACTTTTTTTGCCAGAAACCGCACGCTCAGTTCCGGATTTCCGATATTTTCAAAAACGGAAAGAAGGATTTTCCCGGAATGCTTTTCCCAGGCGCTTTCACTCCCGGCGGCTGCCGGCCATCTGTGCTGTGCCATCGTTTCCAGGAGCGTCCGCGCAAGCTGCCGGGAGTTCTCCTCGTCTTCCGCCATCTCCGTCTGCAAAAGCCTCTCCTGGCAGAAAACCTCCAGAACCCACTCAGCCATTTCTCTTTTTTGCCCGAATGTATACTTCTCAAGCTCCATTTTCATAAAGAGCAGCCGGATTTCAAATATCAGTTCTTCGAAATCCGAGGCCTTCCGGATCCTCTCATACTCCACAAGGCCGACGGTGTTTTTCTGCCCCTTTCCTGCGTCCTCATACGAAACCAGCCTCCTTCGCTTTTCCAGCCTCCCCACCTGCAACAAATGCCAGATTTGCCTGTAAAGCTCAGGAAGCTCCCGGATGCCGCCTGTCTTGCTGGCCGCCGCATAGAGCGCAGACGTGTTGAACACGGCAAACTCTTTGCGCACCCTTTCCACAGTTTCCCTGAGAGCATCTGCGGCGCTGCTGTTTAGTAAAAACAGGACATTCCCGTCTATCAGAGTGGAAGCACGTACCTGCCGTTCCCCCAAAAGCTCCGTGACTATATTTCCAATGGAAAACCTCTCCAGGCCGTCAAACCCTCCGTCCAGGTGGAAGGCCAGGAGCAGCACCTTTCCCTCTGTCTCATCCCACAGGCTTTGCAGGGCGTTTTCTGTCGGCTCTTTTTCCAACAGCATTTCCCGGAACACCTGGTCTTTGGCGCGGGGAAGCATCCGTCTCACCCTTCTGAGATGCTTTTCCTTTTCTCTCTTTTCTTCTATCCCTTTTTTCACCTTTCGCAGGACAGACTCTATCTGTTCCTCGTCGCAGGGCTTCAGGAGGTAATAGCAAATCCCCATCTCCATGGCGCGGCTCGTAAACTCATATTCCCCGTATCCGGACAGTACGATGAACTCCGGATCCTCAAACCGCTTTTTGGCCTCCCGGATCAGATCCAGCCCGTCCATCACCGGCATTTTAATATCCGTAATCACGATGTCCGGCTTCAGGCTCTCGATTTTCTCCAGTCCCTCCAGTCCATTCCTGGCAGTCCCTGCCAGCCGTACCTCGTACTTCTCCCAGGGCATGAACTTCGCCATTCCTTCCCTCTCGATGTCTTCATCATCCACAATCAGAAGCCTGTACACGTTTCCTCTCCTCCCTTTTGCGTAAAACCTTCCCCTTGTTTCTCACTGTCCCCTGTCTTCTGTCATGTATTATAACAAATTTTTATTTTTTTTACAATCCGTCTAAGCCGCATCTGGTGTTTAGTAATCTTTTATGTATTTTACCATATACCTTCTCCCGAAAAACTTGTACAATTCCGGCAAAATGCCTGAAAATAAGCGACTTCACCTACAGAACCTGCCACTGGCAGCTTCCTCCGGATGCCTGGCAACAAAAAAAGAACCCGCTTTTCAGCCGGATTCTTTCTCTCTTGATCCATTCCCTGCCCCTTCGTTCGGCAGCAGTCCTTCTTCCCCTCTTTTCACTTTTGGCACGCGTATGAAAATCCTTGTGCCTTTTCCCGCCTCGCTGTCTATCCGCAGTTCATGGTCGGGATATGTGATTTTCAGCCGCTCCCGGATATTTTTCAGCCCGATGCCGTGTCCTTTCGGCGTCACAGTCCCATCCCTCACCGCTTTCAGCTCTTCCTCTGTCATCCCGATGCCCTGATCCTCTACCTCCAGTGTAATATAGTTTTTTTCTTCCTTCGCTTTCACAGTAATCCGGCAGGAGTCCATGGTTTTTTCCACCCCATAATTCACCGAATTTTCGATTAAGGGCTGCAGGATCATCCTGGGAATGATATAGTCCTCCAGGTTTCCCTCTTCCTCCACCACAAACACCGCCCTGCTCTGGTAGCGGTTCTTTTGTATGGTGATATAGCTTTTCGCAATCTTCACTTCCTCCGCGACGGATGTATAGCTGTCCTTCGCAAAGGATGCCCGCAGCAGCTTACTCAGCTCCACGATGATCTTAGAGACTTCTTTTCCGTTTTCCGAACACGCCATCCAGTTTATCATATTCAGGGTATTGTACAGGAAATGCGGGTTGATCTGTGACTGGAGCATCTTATACCGGGTATCCTGCAGAAGAATCTGCTTCTCATAATTTTCATGGATGAGATATTCTATTTTGTCCAGCATCACCTGGAATTCCTCCGCCAGGACTCCCACTTCATCCCTTCCGCAGTCCGGGGGAATCACACGCTTTGCCGCTTGGAAATCTCCGTTCTCCACGATTTTCATGGATTCGGAAAGCTTCTCCAGGGGGCGTGTAACCACTCCTGAAATCTTCTTCATAATCAGCAGGGACAGCAGCAGTGCTCCAATAAATCCTCCGCACACCAGCAGGCGCGCAGCCGTTATGCTTCCGAAGATTTCAGAATACGGGAAAAAGTTTACATACATCCATTCCGACGGTAAGGATTTCTCATAACACAGGAAGACCTTTTCACCCTGGTGCCTGATAATCCGGTATCCGCTTTCTTCCTCAAAGGACGGCATCGGCAGTTCCCCTTCCCCGCCTTCCTGGTAGATAAATCCATCCGGGGAATACACAAACAGCCGGGAATGCTCCGCCGTCAGTTCATCCGCCTTTTCCTCCAGCAGCCCGGAGATGTCGCTGACCAGAAACAACGACCCCATATAATCCAGGCTCGCATTTTTCCGTTCCAGGATATTTCTCCCGGAGAGCAGATACGGGTACTCTTCCGTAGGCGAGCAGAAGTCGTAGCCTCCCCTCGCATCCTCAAAGCGCGCCAGCATATCCTCCCAGACAGACGCTTTTATCTCGCCGCAGTCCATCCCTACGGTAAAGGTCACATCCTGTCCGTCCGTGTAGATGAGGCTTTTCACGGTATCGCAGGCGTTCATCTCATTCAGCAGCAGGCTCCGGAGCTCCTGCAGTTCAAAATAATATTCCGATGAGAGATATGGGATATCTGCCATCAGTGAAAGCTTTTCCTGTATTTCCCTGTCCGTCACAATCGACAGGCTCAGCGCCTCGATTTCATCCAGCTCATCGTTCACACGCTGCGCAAAATAGTCAAGCTCCTGTTGTGCCTTTTCATAAAGCTCCCTGTCATAAATCTTAAGGCTGGCCTGAAAGGTTGCCAGCGCTGTCAGGCAGGTAATTCCGGTCACCACCAGATACATCGCCATCATTTTCCCTGACAGCTTCATATTTTTAATCGTTTCTTTTATTTTCCCGTACACTGCCAGCCTCCCTTTATTCTGTCTCTCCATTATAGCAGACTCTTTTTGCCTTTACAATCGCTTCCCGGCAGCCGCACGCCGGATGCTCCGATGCGGTCTTCCCGCAGCCTGGTCTGCTGAAAATACAGGCTCCCTGGAACCAGAATTTCCGGGAGCCTGTATCTGTATTGCCTCTCTCCGCCAACTCCCGGCTGCTTCTGCGAAAACCGGGACTGCATGCCAGATGGGTTTCTGCGGCGGATACCTTACGCCTTTTTATTTCACCTTCGCTTTGCGCCTGCTGCTGTATTTAGTGTACACTTTCCTGCCGTCTGTTGTTTTGTAGGCGCGCACGCGGAAATAGTAGGTTTTTCCGCCTTTCAGCTTCTTTATTACCTTCTTCACCGCCGTTCCTTTCCTGACGGTCGCTTTCCGCGCAGACTTAAATTTAGCGTTTGACGCGTACTGGATGACGTAACCTTCCGCTCCCTCTACAGCCTTCCATGTGAGGCGCACCTGCTTCTTTTTCAGGCTCTTCGCCCCTTTAATGGACACTTTTTTCGAGGTGAAGGTATCCTCCGGCTCCGCGGGTGATTCTGTCCCCGTGCCTGCTGCCGCCATCCGGCGCTCCAGCTCGGCTTTCTGGGCTTCCAGCTCTTTCTGAAGCTTCACAAGTCCGTCTTTCTGCTCTTTGGCCTCTTTTATCAGGCGATCCAGCTCTGCCTGTTTTTTTGCTGCGGCCTCTTCCAGCTCTGCTAGCTTTTCCTTCTCCGCATCCAGATCTTTCAGCGCCCCGGCATACTGCTCCGCCGCCTTCTTTGCGGCTTCTTCTGCCTTCTGCGCCGCTTCTTTTGCGGCTTCTGCCGCTTGCTTTTCCGCATCAAGGTCGGAGGTATCCAGGGTTAGTCCTGCTGCCGCACGGATGATTTCCGATGCCGCCTGCCATGCCTCGTCTCCGGACACTTCCGTCTGCTCCAGCAGTTTCTCCGCCGCTTCCAGGGCGTCCCGGAATGCCCCGACGCTCTCGTCAGTATATGCCTCCGTATCCAGGGCGCGGTATGCGTCCATGACAGTCCGAAGAAGCTCTTTGTCTTTATCTTCCGGGATGACCGGAGGCTGATCCGCGTCGTCTTCCCTCAGGCTTCCCTCTGCATAAATACCGGAGGGTTTCTCACCTGTGGTAATCACCACCTGGTTTATTCTAAAGCCGTCCTCGCGGGCATAGATCTGAATCGTATGGATGCCCTCTGTCAGGCTGATCGCTTCGTTTCCGCCATACCAGGTCTCATGGCCTGTGGCAGTTCCTGCGCTTCCGTTTGTATCCGTATACCGGAATGCCCCGTCTGTCACTAAATGGTAGGAATCTCCGTCCGCGTTCGGGTTGCTCGTGTTCACGTAAATGCGGTAATCACCCTCCTGGATGATTTTTACCTTCCAGGTCAGGGATGGCGCATTTCCTTCCAGGGCGCCCACGGAACCATCTGTCCACTTGCTTCCGGTATCCGGCTGCACCTGGATTCCGATTCCGCTCAGCGCCCAGGTATGTCCGCTGCTGCTTCCTGACGCTGCCGCATCCGCAGTGCCTGACGCCGCATCACCCGCCTGGATGACTACGATGCCATCTTTTTCTACATATGCGCCGCTTCTGGAGGCATCCGGGGTAACTGTTACCTGGAAGGTAAAGTTTCCTTCCTCACATTCCGCCTGGATGGACGCCGTCCCTGCCCGGCAGGGCGTGATGTACAGCCGTCCGCCATCCACGGAGGCTTTTGCCACTCTCTCATCCTTGCTGACGGCGCTGCTGACCTGCTCCTGGCCTGTGTAGACTACCGTTCCGTCGCCGACACTTAGCGTCATATTGGGACGTACCAGCGCCCGCGCGATTTCATCCGGAAGCTCCGCCACCTGAACCGCCGCGTTTCCTGAAATATTGTTCGGGCTTTCCACCGGACCCAGCAGGGAATCTCCCGCTGCCCCTTCCTGCGTCTCGATCAGGATTCTGTCAAACACGATGGAAGTCTCCATGCGGTATACGATAATCTGGTTCCATCCTTCCTTCACTGTAACGCTGAAGTCCAGCGGCTCATACATCCGCATAATGTTGGAAGACCAGACATTCCCCGGGGAATTGTAATTATAATCCGCTTCCCAGGAGGATTTCCCCCTCAGCCAGGTCGGCGTCCCTCCGTTTGCCCCGATGGCGCTCCTGCATGTCCGCGTCCTGCCGTCGCTGTCTTTGCCCTCGTTCAGGGTCGGCAGCCGATAGAGCGTCCCCTGATAAGTCCCGGCTTTTTCAAAATACACATTGTAAACCAGCTTCGCCGTGTCCGTAAAATTCTCCGTATACGCAGCCGTATCCGGCATCGCCTTCATGGTATTGCCCCTCTGCCCATTATTCTGGATTTCCGTCCACTGGCTGCCGTCGCTGCCCGGTATGTTTTCCGAGTAGTCCTCCGCCTCTATCATGACATAACCGTTGGCTTCCACATAACCCTTTGTGCTGCCATAGTCAAAGCTTCCTTTATTTACCGCTTTCACCTCGAATACGGCTACCGGTTCTCCCGTCTTTCCGCCCTTTTCGTCTGCATTATATACGGAAATCGTGCCCGTCCGGCTTCCGGTGACTTTGCTCCAGTCTACCGTCACCTTTACGCGTTCCTCTACCATGGTTACGCCTGAGGACGCCGACATCTGGATCCAGTCCTCCGAAGCCTCCGCCGCCCAGCCGTTCATTTCCAGCTCACGGCTGAATACGTCAAAATACCGAGTGTCATCCGACATAGAATTGAAAGAAAGCGTCCCGCTCCCCGCCGTTTCCTGGTTTTCCGCCGCTGCCCCGACTCCCGTTCCGGTGACGTTCACCGACGGGTACTCGCTGTCTTTGAGGAGATCATGGTTAAAGTCATCCTTTCCCGATCCGCCTACATGCTGCCAGCTCATATAGCCTTTCCATTTTCCACCGTTCACGCTGCCGTATTCCGTGATTCCGGCCTGGATACGGTCTCTCGCCTCCTTCGACAGTTCGATATAGATCTGTGCGCTTCCCGCGCGTCCCTGTTCCACGGCCTGCAGCGCTTTCCAGTAATAGATGTACTCCTCTGCCGCGTCCCGCATGGAAAGTACGTGATAGTATGCCTGCTCGTAAAACGCCGTCTGGTATTCCGGCTGCAGGCTCTCATAGATTTCCGTCATTTGCTTTGCTGCCTTTTGGCACCTTGCCGCCCACAAAAGCGCCTCGTCTCCATTGCTGGTGGTGCTGAACGGGTTTGCCCCGCTTCCCAGCGTATAGAACTCCGGCTTCTTAGCGGCAATGATGCTGTAGTACTCCTGCATGACAGCCGCCGTCCGCTCTGCCGTCTCCTTATCCATCCCAAAGTCCCGCATGGCCTGTGGAACCAGGTACATAGCTTTCACCGTCGCATCATTATAAGTATCCATATCCCAGGACATCTTTGCATAGAACTCCAGGGACTGGTCGCCCGGCTTGATATCCCCCACGTTCAGGATCCACTGGTTTCTCATTCCCGTATTATAGGCTCTGTGGAGCTGCTCGGACATCTGCGCCAGCGGCATGGAGTTCAGCCATAAATAGCAGCTCGGCGTGCCATAGTAGGACGAATGGTAGTAAATGCCCGTGCCGCCTGTTCTCGCCGCCTCATCTGCGGTAGGCGTCTGGCGCACATAGCCAAAATTATCTTCCGCCCACATCAGAGTGATGTCCCGGTACTCCTTTCGGGCGACAAATTCGTTCAGCCCGTTATTATAAACCGTACCCATCTCTTTATAGGGAATCAGTACCTGCGGCACTTCATCCACCCGTTCGATATCCCCGTCAAAATACACCTCGGCAATCAGCTTCCTCTGCTTCTTGATCACATCTTCCATGAAAGAAACTTTTCTCTCAGAATCGTTGGAGCCTGCATATTTGCTCAAATTATCACAGTTAAACGCCCCATCGTGGACGCCTCGGATGCCAAGGGTCAGGATACTCTCAAAGTCCTTGTTTGTCTCCAGGCGCTCACGCCAGTACTGGAGAATGGCGTTCTCATTCTTTGTAAAATCGTAAGCGTCGTAGGAATCGCTTCCCTGTATCTGATATTTGTTCTTATTCGCCTGGTACCAGCCTGCCCACTCCGTGGTGTTCGTCCTCAGCAGGATATCGCAGTGGGAGGAGCCGATGACAATACCATACTTCGCAGCCTCCACAGAATCCACCGGGACGCCTTCCGCGTTTTTCTCCGTGCAGAACGCCGCTGACACCTCATGCATGGCGGGCCACAGCGCATTGCACTTCAGCCGCAGCAGCAGCTCGAATACATGCCTGTAATAGTTTACCCCCGGGGCCTTCCCGTCGGAAAACTTCTTTGCCGCCCAGTTCAGGATGGAAATATCCTCATCATTGATGAAAATACCTCTGTATTTCACATCAGGTCCCTCATTCACCACCGGGGTTTTATCCATCCCCCCGATGATAATCTCATCCTGCACTTCGACGGGCACATCACTGTACCAGTAGAAGGGAGATACCCCGATTTCTTCCGAAACCGTATAGATTCCGTAAATCGTTCCCCTTGCGTCGCTTCCTGCTATCACAAGGGCGTTTTCCACGCCGTCTATGGGCTGCTCCACTTCTTCAATCACATAGGATTCCCACTGGCCTTCGATTTCCTTCGCCGCCTCCAGCTTCCCCTCCTGCATCATCTGCTGAATTATGGGGCTTCCGGAAACCGTCCCGATGATCACGGCATTTTCCACCGTCTGCCCTTCGGGAAGCTCTGTCAGCAGCGCCGGAACCCTGTCGGCGTCCGCCTGTTCCAGCCGCTGCACCTGCTTATCCGCGTCGTCGTCAAAGATCTGCTGGATTTCCCGGTAGTCAATCGCCCCCGTAACCATCCCCACGTCCTGCCGCAGATCATTCGCCGCCCGGGCTACCTGTGCATAGCTTCTCGCCGCATACGCATCCGTATCTGACGCATAAGAAGCGTCCATCAAGATCGGTGCCGTCTCCGTTCCGTCATACAATACAAATCCCTGCTCCGCCGCCCGCTCTTTTGCTGCGGGTGCAAAAAGGCCTGCATCCCCCGCCTGTGCGTCTCCGTTTGCCCGCGCCATGGTCGGCATGCTCCCAAAAGCCAAAGCCGCCGCCAATAGGGCAGAGCCTATCCTCTTTGCCCTGTTTCCTGCTTTTTGTCCGAACATTTTCTTTCCTCCTGCCTTGTGTTGAATTTTCATCAGAAATGCTGTAATTTTGTTGTGGACTGCATTTCTCTTACCTATACCTTACCAGAAAAAGAGCCTGAGATACTTAGACAAATCCTGAGAAACGCATGAAAAAAACCGACATTCAAAGAAAGACTTCCGTCCGTGCTTTTCTTGTCTTTTTATATTTTTTGTGCTACGCTATAAAGTGTAATACTCGTAACTACCGGTTAAGAGCTATTTTAATGCTTTTAAATAGAAGTTTATCATAGAAAAAATATATGGAAGAAATATAATGCAGGAAGACAGAAAGGATCATAATTATGGTAAAAATTGATTTAATCACTGGCTTTTTAGGCTCGGGTAAAACTACATTTATTAAAAAATATGCCGGCTATCTGATAGATAAAGGATTAAATATTGGTATTCTGGAAAATGATTTTGGAGCGGTCAATGTGGATATGATGCTGCTGCAGGATTTGACAGGCGACAGGTGTGAGCTTGAGATGATTTCCGGCGGATGTGACATGGAGACACATAGAAGACGTTTCCGAACAAAATTGATTTCTATGGGCATGTGCGGATATGACCGGGTTCTGGTTGAGCCGTCCGGTATTTATGATATGGATGAATTTTTTGATGTGCTGCAGGATGAGCCGCTGGACAAATGGTATGAAATTGGAAATGTCATAGTCATGGTAAATGCAAAATTGGAAAATGAAATGTCAGAGGCGGCCGATTATCTGCTGGCGTCAGAGGCGGCAAATGCCGGGTGCATCATCTTAAGCAGAGCGGATGAGGCAACACCTGAAGAAATAAACGATACCATCCTTCATCTGAATCGCTCTCTAAAACAGATAAATTGCGGACGTATACTCGATAAAGAAATCCTGCGCCGAAATGGAGAGGAACTTTCCGCGCAGGATTTTGATAAGATCCTGAACTGCGGATATGTGCTTGAAAATTACTGTAAAATGGATCTGGAAAATAAGGAAGCATTCGAATCCCTTTATTTTATGAATGTGAAAATGACAGAAACAGAGCTTCGAAAGGCAGTGGAGAGAATGATGCGGGACAGATCCTGCGGGGATATTTTTCGAATAAAGGGATTCTTGAAAACACCAGATGATAAATGGATTCAGATGAATGCAACTCACCATGAAATCAATATGGAACCGATTAAATCCGGCCAGGAGGTGCTGATCGTAATAGGAGCAAATCTGGCTGAAGATAATATCAGGAAGTATTTTGGCAGGCAGGCTCTGTGAGCTGCCATAAAAGCGGGCAGAGATAGGAATTTTAATATCTCTGCCCAATGTGAGGTGTGCGCTTTTTGATGTTTTGACAGCGGATTGCTGCTTTACCAGGTCAGTTCCAAATACAGATCTTTATATTGCTTAGCGGAATTGTCCCAGGAAAGATTTTTATCCATATCCCGCTGAACCATTTCATCCCAGCACCAGCGATTCGTAAAATACAGCGTTTTTGCTCTGTTAATTGCATCTAATAATAAACCGGCATCATAGTAGTTAAAGGTGAATCCATTTCCTGTATTATAATACATATTATAGGGCTCTACAGTATCTTTTAATCCTCCTGTCTCACGAACAATCGGAATTGTACCGTAGTGCATAGCAATTAACTGCGTTAATCCGCAAGGTTCAAACTGTGATGGCACTAACAGGGCATCTGCACCTGCGTAAATTTTATGAGCTCTTGTCTCATCGTACATGATATTGGAACATACATTTCCTTTGTACGCATTCTCGTAATATCGGAAAGAATTTTCATAGATGGGATCTCCCGTACCCAGTACGACAATCTGTGTATGTTCATCCATGATCTGCGGAATAATGGAATTGACCAAATCTAATCCTTTCTGATCCGTCAATCTGGAAATCAAACCGATGACAAATTTATGTTCATCCTGAACCAGTCCCAATTCTTCCTGTAAGTTGCGCTTGTTTTCTTTCTTCTTATCTAATACATTGGTGATATCATAATTTGCATATAATCTGGAATCTGAAGCAGTATTCCAGATATCATAATCAATGCCGTTTACAATGCCCCGCAATTTACCAGAATGATATCTCAGATGAGCGTCCAGTTTTTCTCCATAGTATGGTGTTTGAATTTCTCCCGCGTAAGTATTGCTGACTGTAGTAATGATATTCGAATAGGTCAATCCGCCTTTTAACATATTTGCATCTTCATAGCCTTCTTTCAATGCATCTTTATTAAATACATAATCCGGCAAACCTGACCAATAGCGGATAGTAGGGATATTGTAGATTCCCTGGAATCTTAAGTTGTGAATAGTCAGGACGGTTTTTGCGGAAGTCAGTTTTGTATTCTCAAACAGGGTTCTTAAATATACGGGAACCAGAGCTGCCTGCCAGTCATGGCAGTGAATGATATCCGGAATCCAGTCCATATAATTCAATGCAGCTAATGCAGCTTTTGCAAAATAGCAATATTTAGGAATATCATCGATAAGATTGGTATATGGATTTCCATTGCTGAAAAATTCTTCATTATCAATGAAGTCATACACGACACCGTCCCAGACATATTCCATAATGCCCACATAAAAAGATCTGCCGTCAGCGCATAAATCCATTGTAAAAGATCCTCTGTATATCATTTTCTCCTGATATTTCCATGGGATACATTTGTAGCGGGGAAGAATTACTTTTACATCACAATTTTGTTTTACCAACGCTTTTGGAAGAGCATACATAACATCGCCCAATCCACCGGTCTTTACAAACGGATAACATTCTGAGCCGATAAATGCAACGCTTCTTCTGGGAGTTGTGTATACTTCTGGTTTTGGTTCTTCCGTAAATGCAGAGACTGTTACTTCGGTTGGATTCTCTGCGTTTGCTTCAGCTTCTTTGGTCTCAGTGACAGTCTCAGTCTTTGCTTCGGCAGGTTTAACTTCGGCAGAAGCCCTGACTTTTGTCTTGGCTTTTTTTGTTTCAGAGCAACTCTCAGTCTTTGCCCTGGCAGGTTTGCCTTCGGCTTCAGTCTCAGGCTTAATCTTCGTTTCCGTCATCTCTGTTGGAGTTTTTTTTGCACTTTTTTTCACCGGGGTTTTTTTAATCATAGTTTTGGTTACTTTTTTCTTGGCCATATGACACCTCCAAAATTAATCATAATATTCCGTTTTGCTGTGATAAGCATTTGCCAGATTGGAAAAAATGATTTCCCTGTTCTGTGCTTTGATGCCAGATCATCTAATGGTTGTTACAAATATATTTCATAGATAATTATATCACAAATACTATATGCAGGCAAATAGTATAATTCGGATATGAAAAATCAACAGAGGCAGAATGTTACTGTGAACCCGGTAAACAGCAACGGCAAGCCTGTACTTTCTGAAATATTCTAAAAATCCGTTTCCCGCAGTCTTTCCACTATACTTTTCCGCTTTGTTTTTCTGTATGCCATCAGAGGAGCAAGTATGGCTGCCGCCAAAAGCAAAGGCAGTATGATGAGAAACGGAAGGATTTGAAAACGGTACTGGAAAAACAGAATCACGTTATTGAGAGCAGTGAATAATTGGCGGGCCAGAAAACTACCGAGAAACAGACTGAGAACACCTGCAGTCACTACATAGCTGATGCCTTCGTATACCAGCATTGTCTGAAGCTGTCTGTCGGTCATACCGATGCTCTGCAGCATGGCGAACTCCCGTTTCCTTGCAATAATTCCGGTAAGTACTGCATTGATAAAGTTCAGGATTCCAATCAGAGCTATGACTGCAGACAGGGCGATGCCGATGGTAGCGATAACATGGACAACACCGTCAAATTCTCTGCGCAGAGAATTTTTTGACAGATAGCTCATTACCGTGCTGACATTTTCTGTGTATTCTTTCACCGCCTCCTCAAAGGCAGATTGTTTTTCCTGCTCCACTCTATAGGAATATGCAAAGCAGGTACATAAGCCTTCTTCTTTCTGAAATTGATTCAGAGGGAGAATGGCATTGCATACATTGATTTTATATCTGTGCAGATCCATACTGGCCGGTATCTCTACAATTGCCATCACTTCATATTCTTTTGCTTCCAGATGGTCATACCAGATATCCAGAGTTTCACCAGATTCGTTTTTATTTCATGCATCTGCGACTGATCCGTAAGGCTCTGGACGGTCACTGTGTCTCCCGGATGATAGATGTTTTCCCCGACAGTCAGATGTTCATTTCCGATCAGGGTGGTCAGCAGAATATAGTTTCCATTCTGAAATTTTTCTATATCTATATCCCCTTCCAATACCTTGAGATTTTCCAAAAGGCCGTCGCTGTATCCATAGAAAAACCCTTTCATATCCAGTGTACCTGCGAGGATCCGGTCAAGCAGATCAGATTCCGGACCGTCATCACGCATCAATTTGCCCTCTGCGTCAAGTTTTTGATATTGCCCTCTTGCCTTGTCATCGATTGCAATGGATCTGCCCAGGCCATACCACATTTCATTCTTTTCAAGTATTCCCTCCTGATTATCTGCGAGGGTGATGAAATCCTCGTCTATATCATAATCAGATCCCCGCGGAGACATGCTTGTCGCGTTTACATTTCCAATAAGAAAATCTCCGGCAATTCTCTGCTCCAGATAAGCATCAAGCCGAAAGCTTCCCACTCCAGTCATAACCAATGTCAGCAGGATGATGCTCAGCGAAATAGCTGCCACCACTACTCCTGTTTTCTTCTTATTTCTTCTAAGATTCGCATAAGCCATGGAGATCAGAAGCAAACGGCCTTTTTTTCTCTTCTTTTTATAGCTGCCGGTTCCTTCCGTGTATTTCACAGCTTCAACAGGTGAAACGCTGCCTGCGATCTTACCCGGCCTGCGGCAGCTTAAAAATACCGTGAGAGCAGAAAATCCTGCTCCGAAAGCAAAAATCAATGGGTGAAACTTCAGTGAAATTTCCATATTTTTATATTCCATAAAACTCATAGCAAAAGGTAATACTGTTTTTCCGATGGCATATCCCGTCACAAGACCAATAGGGATGCCTATAACTGACAGCAGCATGGCCTGACGGTTTACCAGATGTCTGATTTGTTTTTTGGTCGTGCCGATGGTTTTGAGCAATCCATAAAAACGAATATCACTCATAACAGAAATCTGGAAAATATTAAAAATAATCAGATATCCGGTCAGAAGAATCACAAAAACGGTACCTGCCAGTATAAAAAATGTCAAAGGATCCACAGAAGCAAGCCGATTTTCCGTATATGCCCAGTTAACACCATAAGCAATCTCTGTTTCCGGCTTATAGCCAGCTTCTTCTATCACGGTCCGGACCTTTTCTTCTAAATGGGATGCGTTCTGAAAGAACAAATTTACGGCTCTCAGCCCAATACCGGCATCATCAGGATGTGTCTGATACCACGCCTGAAAATCAGCATCCGTCCGATCTCCTTTTATCTCCTGCCAGAAGTCTTTCGAGATTATCAACTCACTGGCATGACTGACATAGTCTCCCTGATACCAGCCGCTTACAACAAATTCCCGCTCTATTTTTTCTCCCAGGAAGGTGAAAGTAATGGGGATCTTTTCGCCTAAGACATGAGGAACCTTTAATTCATCCAGTGTGAAGGTGTCCACTACGATTTCATTTTTTTGCTTTGGAAAATGCCCTTCCTTTAGTGTAATAAAATAATCATCAAGATCATTTTCATCCGGAATGTATCGCAGTTCGGCGTTGCGTCTGACAATATTTTCGGCGTATCCAAGATAAATATTGTAGCTGATTTTTTTTACAAGAGGATTTAACGCAATTTTATCATATTCTTCGGCAGTTGCTCTTTTTAGGCCGGCATGGAACCTGCCTCCCACTTCGTGCATAGTCTCTTCCTGCGCGACCTGAATCATGCCGCTTACCAGCGAAAATGCGGCTGTAAACAGCATACCTGTCAATATGATGGCAAGCACAGCAAAAGCATTTCGCATGCGGTTATTTTTGAAGCTTCGGTTTGAAAGCTTTCGTACGGAGGCGCCGTTATTATTTCTCATTGTGCACCCCTCCCTGCAGATGATCGTCTACAATCCGCCCGTCTTCTATATGGATCACTCTGTCGCAAAGCTGAGCCAGCGCCTCATTATGTGTGATCATGACAATGGTTTGATGAAATTGTTCTCCGGTGAGTTTTAGAAGTCCAAGCACTTCCTGGGTAGTCTTGCTGTCAAGATTTCCCGTCGGTTCGTCGGCCAGAATGATAGCCGGCTTGGATGCCAGTGCCCGGGCAATTGCCACTCTCTGCTGCTGGCCGCCGGAAAGCTGTCCCGGAAGATTTTCCAGCTTATCCGCAAGCCCGAGTATATGCACAATATCCCTTACAAATGCTTTATCTGTTTTTCTTCCGTCAAGCTCCACCGGCAGAACAATATTTTCGTATACACTCAGGATGGGAACCAGGTTGTAACTCTGAAAAATAAAACCGATTTTTCGTCTGCGAAAAATCGTCAGCTCATTTTCATTTAATTGAAAGATTTCTTTTCCGGCGACCGTCACGGTACCGCTTGTGGCGTAATCAAGGCCGCCCAGCATATGAAGCAGTGTGGATTTACCGGATCCTGAAGTGCCGACAACGGCAACAAATTCTCCTTCCTCCACACTTAAAGTGATACCATCCAGAGCTTTTACCTGGTTGGCGCCATTTCCATAATATTTCTTTAAATCTCTTGTTTCCAATATTTTCATGTCCTGTACCTCCTTTGATTATCCTTATTCTATCAAAGACTTCTGACAGCACCCTGACAAAAAAGAGGGTAAGTTCTGACAGTTTTGTCAGAACCGGAATTGCCCTGTACAACTCTGCCGAAACTTACCCATGATTTAATAAAAATACAGAAAAACTGCTTCCCTGTCCTACTTTAGAGGATACCGTGATATATCCTTTTTCACATTGGAGAATCAACTGTGCCAGATACAGTCCAAGTCCGCTGCCCTCTTCCTGTTCTGCCTTTTTCCCGCGATAAAAGCGCCAAAAAATACGATTGTACTCGTTTTCAGGAATGCCGGGGCCGGTATCGGAAATAATAATTCTGCTGTAGATGTCCAATCTGGAAATATGGATTTGTACATGGCCATTTTGAGGTGAATATTTAATGGCATTTTCCAGAAGATTCACCATCGCTTCAGCAGTCCATTTGGGATTATGATAAAGAGTAAAATCCTGAAACTCTTCTACGGACAGATGAATCTGTTTTTTGGATGCCTGAGCGTATACGCAGCTAACTGCTTTTGCAATCGTTTCTTTAATACCGGTGTTTTGTGCCTGAAAATCAATCATACCGTTTTCCAGTCGGGATGCCTTCAGAAGATTATCCATCAGCCACTGCATTTTATCCGCCTGGATTCTGGTATGTCTAAGAAATTCCCTTTGCTCATCCGGTTTTAGTGTATCATTTTCCAAAATCTCCATATTCATAACAATATTTGCCAGAGGTGTTTTTAGCTGATGTGAAAGATCTGAGATCAGTTCCATAACCTGATTCTTTTCAGAGACTGCCTGATTTTCTTTAAAATATGCATTATGCAGGATCAAAGAAAGCTGGCTGGCAATGCGTGATTCTCTCTTTTCATGGAGGTCCTGATTTTCAGAATCTCTATAGCTTCCATTTTGAAAGCTTTCCAATATATGATCCAGTTTTCTCCATTGCTGCATAAAATATGCCGTGCTTATGATTAATGCGGTAAGGCATAACACGATACCAGCCGCCAATATCCAGACCCATTGTTCTGATGTCATGCATTGTCCTCCCAAAAATACCCCATTCCCTGAATAGTCCGGATATAATTTCTGCCGATTTTCTTACGCAGTCTGCTTACATTTACAGAGAGAGTATTCTCTTCCACATAATTTCCATCTGCATCCCAGATGTGTGACAAAATCTGCTCTTTCAATAGTACCTGGTTTTTATTTTCAAGAAAATACTGAAGAAGCCGAAATTCCGTCAAACTCAAATCCATTTCTCTGTCACAGCAAAAAGCGCGCAGAGTACCTGTATTAAGACGAATATCTCCGGATATGAGTGTGTCTTCCATATCTCTTATTTTCAGCTTTCGGTGCAGGATATTTTGGAGCCTGATTTTTAGAACAGAGATGGAAAAGGGCTTTGTGATGTAGTCATCCGCTCCGCTCGTAAGTCCCATGATCTCGTCTGTCTCCATATCCCGTGCGGTAAGAATGAGTATGGGGACATCAGACTGTTTTCGTATATTGCGGCAGCAGTCAATCCCGTCCCCATCCGGAAGATTCAGATCCAGTAAAACGGCATCCGGATGTTCTGTTTCCAAAAGGCGGAAGCCTTCCTTTATGGTCCGGGCTGTTAAAGTTTCATAGTTTTCCTGCTCAAGTGCAAAGGAAATGCCGCGGTTCAGCCCTGCATCATCTTCAATAATTAAGATCTTCATAGTAAATCCTTTCCGTAAATGCCGGAAATCAAGTATCCGGAGGAAGCTGCCGATGGCAGGCTCCGCAGGTATTTATCACTGCGTCAGTACGCAATAGTCTTCTTTTGTAAAGCGATGATAAATCGTATGTCCCATTTCAGCTTTAATACAATAATAGTATGGATCAATGGTGTCATCGTTAAAATGCAGAGCATAATCAAAATCCATTCCCTGCGGCATCTCTTCACATGTATAGTCATCACTGTATTTGCCAAAAACATCACATATATCTTTCAATGTACAGTTGTGATGCTTTCCGAAAAGCTCTATGATATCCGCCAGAAACGGTGAGGATGGAACCTCTCGATAGACATATTCGGCGCCGTCCGGCGATATGCTTATCTCGATTCTTCCGCTGCATACAGTAAACTGAAGTGTTCCAAGTACAGTATCCGCAAAAGAAGGTTCGCTTTTTAATAATGTCACCAGCTCGTCTGCATCCTTTGTCATTATACCAAGCAAGGTATTTAAGGATGCTGCGGGATAATATAACCGTACCGTTTCCTTCACATAACCGAGCTTTAGCTGTGCTTCTTTTATCTGATCAATAATATTCTGTATCAATTTATTATGATTCATTGTCTGCCTCCTGTATAAAATTTCTTAACTATTATATCCTGTTTCATTCATTTACGCAATTATCTTTAGGAGGACAAGAGAAAGCCCTTCCCTGCTCCGGGTATTCCTCCGGAAATGGAAGGGCTTTTTAGAAAAATCAGGAGATCATTTCGTGCAGCTTTGCAATCGCTTCCTTGATACCGCCGGTTTGATTGATGATTCCCTCATCCACAGCCTGAGAGCCGACGAGAATGGTACCCAGATCTTTTGTCAGCATACCAGTGTCCAGCATAAGCTCCTCCAGACGCGCTCTCTTTGCATTGCAGTGTGTAGAAATAAAGCCAAGGATGCGGTCCTGCATTTGTTTGAAATAATCGTAGGTTTGAGGAGCACCGATCACAGTGCCATTCATGCGTACAGGATGGATGACCATAGTTCCTGTCTCCACAATAAAAGAATAATCCGTGGAAACAGCGATAGGTACACCGATGGAATGGCTGCCGCCCAAAACCAGCGATACCGTAGGTTTACTGATGGAAGCTATCATCTCCGCAATAGCAAGGCCGGCTTCTACATCACCGCCTACCGTATTCAGCAGTACCAGCAGTCCCTGAATATCGCTGCTGTCTTCAATTGCTGCGAGCTGCGGCAGAACGTGCTCGTATTTCGTAGTTTTCGTATTGGCGGACAGACATTCGTGTCCCTCGATCTCACCGATCACTGACAGCAGATGAATGTTATGCTCCAGCCTGACCTGTCCAAATTCTTTTACTTTTTCATCATTATCCTGCTTTTTTTCTGTAGACTTCTCTTTTTCTGACATGGGATTCTCCTCTTCTTCAAGTTACAGCACGGCGCGAAAAGGCCGTATTGACTGTTCTACAGAAAATTATCCCCCGGAATCAAAAAAATATGCAGAAAACACGTATACGGCACGTTTTCTGCATATCGGAAAATCATTTATTTGCCTTGGAAATGATAAAATACTGCTTCTGCATTTCTCTCACCATCGTAATGTAAAGTTCCATACAGGCTTCGTTTTCCCCATTTTCAATCATATTAAGACAGGGAACAAGATATGTATCCCAAATATCCTCATAAATTTTTTGAGAATCTTTCTGTTTATTGATATGTTTTACAATCGTGGGCGCCAGATCGTAATACTCATAGACAATTTTTTCTCCGTCCTCACGTTTTAAAAGGTAATTGTCGCGGTAGCTGCGGAAAAGATTCAGCTCGTAACAGTCGTCCGGTTTTCCCAGTGTCTCACAGACAGCAGTAGTTATGTAGCAGAATTTTCTTTTAAACCCGGCGTTTATATGTTCAAAATCCGAAGCCCGCAGGTTCGTTTTCGGAAAATGGATTTTCCATACAGAAAGTATTTTTTCGGAAAATGGCTTGGAACTTTCCCCGTTAAGCTCCAGAACGGCCGGGATCGTATAAACGACCAGGCACATATTCAGGTTCGTGGTACATTGTTCCCTGGCGCTTTTTTTCTGCTGTGTTTCCAGCATACGATCGGCAGCGGAAGCAAGCTCTTCCGCCATGTTTGTGAGAAACTGTTCTTTGTCAATTACCTGTTTATACCCATTTTCAACTGCCATAAGGGTCTTTGAATGCTGTTTGCAGTAGCTGTGGAATGCATTCGGATAAAGCTCACGGGTGAAATTTGCCATGACATTGCTGCAATCTTCCAACAGAGCAGGCATCCCCTCAAAAGCTGTTGTATAATTGTTCATATCAAAATCCTCTTATATTATTCATCCAGATTTGTATATACCGCCTGGACATCGTCGTCCTCGTCCAGCAAATCCAGAGTCCGCTGCAGATTTTTCAGTGCCGTCTCATCCGTCAGAGCTATATAATTCTGTGGGATCATTGTCTCCTCAGCCTGAGCCATCGGGATGTTTTCCGCCTCGAGAGCTTTGCGCACTGTTTCCAGATCGTCGGGCGCCGTGAGAATCTCAAAGCTGTCCTCCTCGTCGGAGAAATCTTCAGCGCCGGCATCCAGCGCAAGCATCATCAGATCATCTGCGTCCATATCACACTCTTCTTTGTCAATGATAATCTGTCCTTTTTTGTCAAACATATAGGAAACGCAGCCCTGCGTTCCGATGCTGCCGTTACCTTTCGTAAATGCACTTCTTACATTGGCAGCAGTGCGGTTTTTATTGTCAGTAAGAGCATCTACGATGATAGCAATGCCATTTGGTCCGTATCCTTCGTAGGAAACATACTCATAATTTACGGAGTTTGCATCTCCGGCTGCTTTTTTGATACCGCGGTCGATCGTGTCATTTGGCATATTGTTCGCTTTTGCTTTTGCGATAACGGCTGCAAGCTTACTGTTATTTGCCGGGTCCGGTCCGCCTTCCTTTACGGCGACTGCAATTTCACGGCCGATGATGGTGAAAATTTTACCCTTTGCCGCATCGTTTTTCTCCTTTTTGTGCTTTATGTTCGCAAACTTTGAATGTCCTGACATTTCTGAATCTTCCTTTCTCTTCCTCAGTTTATCAATAAATTTAACGTTATAAAATCGCCCTTGGAAAGCGAACTTTCCTGGCCGATTTTATAATGTTTTTTCTGTTCTGAATAGATACAATATAACATCTTGTATAAAAATAGTCAAGGTTTTGGAGCCATTGTGTTATGTAGATCCAGACTGACTGCCAAAGCCTGACTGACACGTTCCATGATTTCCGCATCAAGATGGCAAACCTTATCCTTCAATCTCTTTTTATCGATGGTTCGAAGCTGCTCAAGCAAAATGACGGAATCACGTACGATATCGTACCTTGCTGCCTCAACCTCCACATGAGTAGGCAGCTTTGCTTTATTCATTTTTGAGGTGATGGCCGCACAGATAACGGTAGGACTATGTCGGTTTCCTGTATCATTCTGGATAATGAGGACCGGACGCACACCTCCCTGCTCTGAACCAATCACCGGCCTTAAATCTGCGTAAAAAATATCTCCTCGTCGAATTATCACACACTTCACACTCCGCTTCTGGTTTTAAGCATAGTATTTCCAAATTTTTCTGGCGTATGCAGTGCGCGAACGGATTACTCCCCTAGCAGGCAATCCCGCGTTAAATAAATATTTTTATGTTTCGTGTATATTCGTGGAACACGTTTTCCAATGTCACACACAAATTCGTACGGAAAACGTCCGCAGAGTGCTCCAAGCTCATCGACTGTAATCTTTTCATCCTTCTGCTCCCCGAGAAGGACCACTTCATCCAGCTCTCTGGCATCTGCTATATCAGTGACGTCCACCATGAACTGATCCATGCAGACACGTCCCAGAATCCTGGCACGTTTTCCGCGAATCAGTACATAGCCTTTATTTGAAAGCATTCTGGGATATCCGTCTCCGTAGCCTACAGGAATGGTGGCAATCCGCATGGGATGATCGGCCACAAAGGTGCCGCCGTAGCTGATCTCTGTCCCTGCCTGAATCTGAACCTTCTTATGAAAATTTGAAGCCATTCTT